>JGI20200J14955_1000018_pt1 | contig 30906 bp, 26 predicted proteins | sample NGESurshal092012_FD_14955 | JGI IMG/M metagenome (IMG submission 14955) | reverse complement strand
AAAGTGGCAGCTCGGGTTTCGGTGGCCGCCTTGAGTTAGAGGGGTTTCTCGGCACGTTTACATGAGCTTCGCTTAGCGCCTGCCAGACACGGCTACGCTCAACCCTTACACAGAGGCTATATCTCATGCGATCGAGATATGGTTTTCGCAGTTCGTTGGAACAGTCATGCCCAGTTCCCCTCGTGCGGAGAGGGAGCTGGGAATGAGGGAGAGGTTTCACCTCCCGAGCACAGGAACGCTATGTGGGCTCTTGAACGTATTCTGCGCATCGGGATGCTGACAGGCAATCATCGTTTTCACGTGCTCTGATTCATCATCTCGGATGTTCACAAATACATCGTAGAGATTGTCTACAGAAGGTCTACGTTCAGAAAGCTGATGAGAAGTTTGGAACTCATCAAACATATAGAGATCACCTTCCCGATAGTAGTTGATAGCTACCTGGGGGGCGGGTTGGGCTTTGAGTTCTGCCTCGTTCTCTTTCAGGAAAGTGTCATAGGTATGGAAAGCATGGCTTTCTACCAGTTCCATAAAGTAATAGGCTGACCGTGAGGAAAAGGCATACAAAAGTACCACAATCCAGTAATAAAACACTGCAGTGGAACGAGCGAGTAAACGATCAGGCCATCTTTGATTACCGCCCAAAGATTCCATAATCAACAGATGATGTAGTTCATTCCAAGATTCTGCAAAGTGAACCTTGAGCCAATCAGCTCTGCGCCATGCCCCAACTGTTTCATAGAGGTGAAGCACAGAGAGGAAGGCAAAATAAGGCACACGCGCCACTGTTTCCAATACATAAAACCGTGGATAGGGACGATTTTTATAGAGCAGGTCAATGACCGCAACTAAAAAATTAACTAACAGACGAATCACAAATTTATTTCCATTTCTATATTCACTCTTACTCGTTCAACTTCTTTTAACTCCTACTTTGATCTTATCGCTCATTTTTAGAGTGCCTAGGGCGGTCTGAAGATAGCTATAGCCAGACCTCAAGGGGACAGCCTCTTTCCAAACTTTCTTAAAAAAGCTAGAAATTCTATCCTCCTGGGGCAGTTTAGAAATTATCCCAAGTTGTCTTGGAGGCATGACCGGGAACTTGTAGGCTTGAGTGCATGACGAAAACATCGGCCAAATTTTCTACAACCCGCCAAAGCTAACAGTAACCCGCAAGACCCGGTGGCGTTCCGCTACCCTCAACCCTATTTAAATTGGTACAAAATGTTTACAACACTGACATCGTAACTTATCTCTTTGTCCAATCCTGTGGGTATGGTAAACAACGCCTGACCTTCAGTGGGAGCCCAGGTCACTACCAGATCCATATTCCCAACTGTCAAGCCAGCGATGAACTCTATAGCGTTGGGTGGGTGATAGAGCAGAGGTCCAAGATTCTAGAGATTTCGCAAGAGGATAGAGGGCGCTGTAGGCTCCCAAGTTCAAATAATGACCAAGCCAACTAATCAAGGTGGAAGGTCCTACATGCTCTACGATGCGGGCGATCAAGAGAGGATCCGCTATCGCGGTGCGGATCATCGTTTGAGAAAGACCGGAAAATTGGACAACATCTTGGAGAAAAGGTTTTAAGACGCCTTCGCCTAAGTGCTCCATTTCTCGAAAGACAGTAATCAGCAGCGTATTGATCTGGTCTGGATCTGTTTTCTGGTCTATCCCAATACTCATCGCCCTTTGGAAGAGCCAAGTTACCGCCAGATTCGGTTGGTAGGGTTGGAGCCAGTTCAAGGCATCCCGACTCAAAGCATCACTCTGTAAGGCTTCATCAATACCGTTGCCCAAACGCTTGAGATGACGAACCATTGCCCCAAAACCGCCAAAGCTCAGCGGAGATTGGTTTCCACTGCTGTCTCCAATGGCAAGAATTCGGTTCCATACACTGCCCAAAGGTCCTTGCTGGTAAGACGGGAAAAAGCCAAACAGAGCCCGTTGGAAATTTAGATCTTTAACTTCTATGTTCTGATAGCGGGGTAAAAGAACCAGATACTCCTCAAATAGGTCTTCCAGACGCGGACGACTCGGATGAGCATCCACATAGGTGAACAAATAGGTAGTCCGACCATCTCTAGCGGGGAATGCCTCCCAAAAATACTGGCACTGTTGCTGCATGGGGGTGAGGGAAACCATCAAGTCCGCTTGCTCATTTTCAGGAAATCCTTGGGCACAGCTCCCCGCTACCAAGCAAACACCATCCGGTTTTTGACCTTTACGGGCCTGACGAACAATCGGGGATAGATGGCCCATGGCATCTAATAGGAGTCGGGTTTTGAAGGGTCCGCCATCGGCATAGACCGTGACCCCATTAGGATGAACAACCGCTTTTTCAAAAGCCGTTTTTTCAAAAAGTTTCCCACCATCCGCTAAAAATCGAGATTTTAGTAAATTAAGCAGTACTACAGGGTCTACCCCTATATTCAAGACATCCCGTACCCAAACTTCAGGCCCACCCAAAAATTGAATGCGCACCGGATTGCATTCCGTAACGATTACGTCCTCAAGTTCTTGCAGAGAGAACAGGTTCAATTCTAAGAAGGTGTTCATCTCCGTCCGCGAGATATTCCATTCTTGTTCTCGACCTCGGAGCATTCCCCGCTCGAGCAGGGCTACCCGCCAACCCTGACGAACGAGCGCAGCTGCGATAAATATTCCTAAGGTTCCACCAGCAATTACGACATCCCAGTCCAGCGCATCTATTTTTTCTGAGCTTTCATAGATAGCTGGAGGAATGGCAGAAGAACCAGAACCACTCCGCACGCCATGCCATAGTTCATCGACGCGACGCAGGTTAGCCAGCGCGTTCCCAGGAAGATTCGAGAGGATGAGCTCAGTCTGTGACATGAAGCGAACATAAGGGCTATTTCCATTAAACATATGTACGCGCCCTTACCGCTCCGCTATCCATCCCCCACTCGCCCCTATTCTTCCGATAGGCTGCAAGCTTTTGAATCCTTAAGCCACAACAGATTCTGATATGGGAATCCCCGCCTCATCGGTGGGTATAGTATTGGAGATATAAGCGCGGAGACATCGAAAATCAGAAGGAGTAATCGCAAGCAAAATACTTTAGATTAACTCTGGCCTTGTTCCCTTAGGTTCTTCATGTCTATAGCCATCTGTGTCCAAGACGTAGTGCCTATCCCTATTCCTGCGGAACAATGGCAGGAATGGTTCAGTCTTTGGTGGCAACATCTGGGCGAGGGAGACTTTATCTTAATGCCAAAACCTGAAGAAGCAGAATTGACCCTCCGGTTTACCGATGATGCTGAAATACAGCAGTTAAACCAAGCGTATCGAAATAAGGATGAGCCGACAGACGTTTTATCTTTTGCCGTCCTTGAAGATGAATTTTTTCTGCAAGATGTGTATCCTGCGTCACCAGACCCACAGTATTTAGGCGATATTGTAATAGCAGTCCCGTACGCTAACGAACAAGGCCAGAAGAAGGGACATTCTTTAGGTGAGGAGTTGATATGGTTAAGCCTGCATGGACTATTGCACCTACTGGGTTGGGACCACCAAGAAGATAGTTCTTTTACAGCTATGATTCTTCGTCAACATCAACTGTTAGAAACTACATCCCTCAGTTACCCCCAATCCCATGCCCACTAATATTAAGACCTCTCCCAAAATTCCTGCACGCCGTTCGTGGCAGGTCGCCCACACGCTTCAAGTCAGTTTTCAATATGCTTGGGCCGGTGTTCTCTACGCCACCACCACCCAGCGCAACTTCCGAGTCCATCTCGGCGTAGGAGCCATAGCCGTAGCCCTAGGCATCATGTTAAGGATTACGCCTTTAGAGTTTGCAGTCGTCGGGATCATGATTGCCCTCGTCCTGACCATGGAATTGCTGAATACGGCAGTGGAAGCCATGGTAGACCTCGCCATCGGGGATCAGTACCACGACCTCGCTAAAATTGCCAAGGATTGCGCTGCTGGAGCAGTGCTTATCTCTTCGATCGGTGCCATGTTCGTTGCCGGCTGGATTTTATTGCCTCCGCTTGTTCATTCCATAGCGCATCTCTTTATATAACGCATCTCTAAATCGAGAAGTCTCTGGCAACCCAGGCGCAGGATCGGCTATGCTGGGATCAACGCATTATTAAGTTTTGCAAATGGACTGTGCCATCAATCGCCGGGCGAAATTTAGCGCTTCCCATCGCTATTGGCTGCCCACTCTGACCGAGGAAGAAAATCGGGAACGTTTTGGGCTGCATAGTCAGCCCCATGGTCATGGCCACAATTATGTTTTATTTGTTACGATGCCGGGTCAAGTAGATGAAGCGGGCATGGTGCTCAATCTGTCTGAAGTGAAACACGTTATTCGAGAATATGTTACGGCCCCGCTGAATTTGTCCTTCCTCAACGAAGTTTGGCCTGAATTCGCTCAAACGCTGCCGACTACAGAATTTATTGCTTATACAATCTGGCAGAAACTTGCCCCCCACCTGCCTTTACAATCCATCGTCCTCTATGAAGAAGAGGAACTCTGGTCTGAATACCGAGGAGAATCTATGCACACGTATCTGACCGTAGGTAGCCATTTCGCTGCAGCTCACCGCCTGGCCCGCGAAGATTGGACCTATGAACACAACTGCGAAATCTATGGTCTATGCGCCCGTCCCAATGGCCATGGTCATAACTACGGGGTAGAAGTGACCGTCCGAGGGGAAATAGACCCACAAACAGGCATGATTGTGGATTTAGTGAAACTCCAGCAGGTTATTGATCAGCAGGTCCTTAAACCCTTTGACCACACCTTTTTGAACAAAGACGTACCCCATTTTGCTAGCACGGTACCGACGGCAGAAAATATCGCCCTATACATGGCTGAACTCTTACAAAAGCCGATCGCTGGGTTGGGATGTCAACTATATCGCATCAAACTGACAGAAAGCCCCAACAATTCCTGTGAAGTAGTGCTACCGATCAACCAATCGCAAAATAGCTCGGCACGGAGCAAAACTCAGGCGGTGTTGGTCGGTTAAACCTAGACGATTCATGGCCTCCAGATGTCTTGGAGTCCCATAACCTTTATGAGCAGCTAAGCCGTAGCCTGGATAACGACTGTCTAGTTCAACCATCATCTGGTCGCGATAGACTTTGGCAAGCACACTGGCAGCAGCAATCAGAGGTTCTTTCAAGTCTCCCTGCACAATCGTTCGTTGGGGGAGAGATAAGTTCGGAATCGGACGGTTCCCATCCACAAGTGCTTGCTGGGGAATGTCCCCAAGCTGCTTCACAGCCCGCGTCATCGCTAAAAAAGTAGCCTGCAGAATATTAATGGCATCAATCTCCCGGACCTGCGCATCTCCAACAGCCCAGACCGTGGCCATGCTGCGGATCTGGGCTGCCAAGACTTGGCGTGATGAGGAGGAAAGACGTTTAGAATCCGTCAGACCTTGAGCTACAAGATAGCGCAGCGACTCGGTTGGAATAACCACTGCCGCTGCGACTACCGGTCCGAAAAGGCAGCCCCTACCTACTTCATCTATTCCGCAGGGGAGTCTTCCGGGGGGGAGTCTTGCCCACTCGACGCTAGATTTTGTAGGTCTAAAGTGAGCTCTTTGATAGCATCAGCACCCTCATCGGCGGACTCGGATTTACGTCGTTTGCGAGGAGGAGCAGGTAACCGTTTTCTCCTCGGCGGAGCCGCTTTGGGCACTTTTTCTTCAGGTATGCCTTCTAGAGGCAGTACTTCAGAGGAAAGTGCATCCAGAGGGAGTACTTCCGATACTTCTTTTTTCTCCTTTCTTTCTCTTGGTTTAGACGTGGTTTCACTAACCCCGGTAGAGCGGCGACGGCGACGGGCACGGTCGTCTAAAGGAATTTCCACCCTTGGTTTCAGCGTGATCCCTTCTTGCGCCGTCCCCTCGGGCATCGGCACTTCGGCAAAAACCTCCAGAGCGGGCTCAGATAAAACGGCGACAGGCAAAGGCGCACTCTTGGCCTCTTCAAACCTTTGACCGGCGCGACGGCGACGGCGACGACGTTCCTGTTCGATCTCTTCTTCTGGTTCTGGAACCCGTACCGAGAGAATGGAACTCTTAGCCAATCGGTCTTCAGAAGATATATCCGGTAGCGTTTTTAGATCGAAGCCAGTAACCTCTGGGGTTACGAGAGAAATGGCAGAAGCCACATTTTCCAATCCGTCCTGCGGAGCAAACTCTTCTTCCTGCGGGGCCAAAGCTTCAGCAGCATTTTCCTGCCGATAAGCCCTACTGGTGCGAGAAATCCGTCCTTCCTCTACTTCCAGTCCTCGCTCCACACCACCTCTCGGAGAACGGGTCGTAAGACCTGAACGAGGCTGAGGCTCGGGCCGACTCCCACGACGACGGTCATTCCAGCTGGGACGGCCTGCAGGGGCATTGCTATTTCCCCGGCGACGGTCCTGTCGAAACGTAGGATGCTCTGAAAGCTCCACCTCTGAGGCCCCGGCAGCTTCTACAAAGTCTGAATCCCCTGTTGCGATGGGGAACTCCTGATAAGCAAAGGCCACGGTCTCCTCTTCCTGCGGCAGGTCTGGAGCCCCAGAACGACCCGCACCTGCAGGCAACGCAGGAATAATACCTTGCCCATCACAGGTATTGCAGTTGCTACCGAAAACTTCGTAGATGCTCTGCCCCTGACGTTTGCGGGTTAGTTCTACCAATCCTAATTCTGAAAGCTGGGCAATTTGTGGACGAGATTTATCGGACTTGAGGGCTTTAGAGAAGTGCTCCAGGACCTGCATCTTGTCCCGCATCGAATCCATATCGATGAAATCAATCACAATCACCCCTGCAATATTACGCAGCCTAAGTTGGCGNGCAATTTCAGTAGCCGCTTCGCAGTTNGTCCAGAGGACCGTTTCACGNGATGTAGCAGAGCGGGTAAAGCTGCCGGAGTTGACATCAATTACNGTGAGGGCTTCGGTAGGCTCGATCACTACATAGCCGCCGGAGGGCAAATCTACCCGTGGCTTTAAGGCTTCTCGAATAGCCGCCGTCACCCGATAGAAGTCCAACATGGAGGTGGCTTCTTTATGGTGCTCCACATAGACGCCACTGGGCATTTTTCCAGCATTCCATTGAAGCAGAGCCTGCTTCACCCGCTTTTGCCCAAAGGAACTATCGGTCACAATCCGATTTACTTCAGACGTATAGGTATCGCGTAGCACCCGTTGAATAAAGTCTTCATCCCGGTTCATTAAGGCGGGTGGGCGAGTAGACTGGGTCTTCTGTTGAATCTTTTCCCACTGTTTTTTGAGAAATTCTAAATCCCGTATAATTGCCTGTTCATCCATGGCTTCTGCTTCGGTTCTGACCAGAAGCCCCATGCCTTCCGGTTTAACTAAAACAGCAAGCGCTCTGAGACGGTGGCGTTCATCTTCATCTCGAATCCGTCTGGATAGATTTACTCCCCTTCCACTCGGCATCAAGACCAGAAAACGACCGGGCAGAGTAATATTTCCGGTCAGGCGAGGACCTTTATTGCCGGTAGGTTCCTTCATAACCTGGACCAGCACTTTTTGNTGGGGGGTTACTAACTCAGTAATCGGGGCGATGCTCCGTTTGAGTCGGATCGGTCCCAGATCCGAGACATGGATGAANCCGTTACGTTCTGGATTGCCGATGTTCACAAAAGCGGCATCGATCGAAGGAAGAACGTTTTCCACAACCCCCAAATAGATATCTCCTACCTGATGGGAACCCTGGGCAACAACCAACTCTTGGATTTGGTCTTCGGAGAAGACTGCTGCAAGGCGGTTTTGCTCGGCAATGATAATTTGCTTCGGCATGAAGCCTCCTGTTAAAAAGCCGCCATTCTTGCGGCGGGTTTACTAATACTAGAGAGTGTCCTGCATGCTGTGTGTCAGGATGCACTCGACAAGAAGGTTTTCAGAGCAAGCTCAACTACAAAAAAGACCATAACGATATGGGTTGAGGTCTTTATCTTCCATATCTTTATGCACCACAACACGTACTAAGCGCACGTATGAGTGCTCGAGATTCAGAAAAATGACACTCCGTCTTTTAGGAGACTCTACTCTGGCTGTTGACATTCCATTAGGCATAAGGCCACAAAACGGCCGCGCTTACAACCGCCGGATTCTCGGGCTATTCACTGCTTACCAAAACGAACCTTGGAAAAGCTGAAGTGAACATGTCTAGGTTATGCTACCTACTCCTCAAGCATGTCCCAGTTTTTTCATATCAATCAAAACCGGAGTTTCCCCAGTGTCTACTAGGTACTCGGTCCAAGTATATCACTAGATCTACGGAATCTACGCGCCTCTCGACGCATTCATCGATCGGGGGTACTGAGATAAACAGCAGACCTTAAAACGTTAAGAAAATTGATGGTTTGCCCTGTTTTTTGGAGGCATCCGAAATACTGGAACCGTAGACCTCAAACATTTTTCGAGCTATGTTCAACTCCGTTTTAGTTATTTTGACCCTCATTTTTATTCCTGCCCTGCTTTTCTTTTGCACGAAAGGTGGGTTCTACGATACCGAGCATTACACCGGTAATGGTTCAGCGCACGGTAAAGAATCAGAAGATTGAAAAAAGAGTCAGCAGTTTAATATTAAGAAGTTCATGGTATCCCTAATGCTCTCGTATCATTGGAGATAGACATCTTTTGATAGCCCAGATGGCGTTAGACTCATCCCCGCTCACTCCAGCAAGACATCCTCGTTTTACCTGGCTTCCTCCAACCTTAGTGCTGACAGGCATAGCGGTCTTGGCCGTCGGTGCTTTTTGGCTAAACCATCTGCGGGAACAGGCCGTTCTGGTAGAAGGTGCTTACCAAGCTGCCCAGCATAAGACATTTGAATATTTCAGCTTAGTGGAATCCAGAGAGCGGGCCATTCACCAAGCTGACCCTGATCAGGTAGAGCACATTGATCAAGCTCTTATTCAAGAACGCAAAGAACTGATTCAAAGTCTTGAAAGCTACATTTTGGCCATTTCCCATCTGCCCCAGAAAGAATTAGCGCAGCACTTAAGTGAATTAGAAACAAACAAGATCCAATCCTCTGTGCGTTCCTTTGAGGGAGTAGGGCGTTTAGTAGAGATGCAGATCTCCGAAACGATAGACGATCAAGCGGGTCCGTCTGATCTAAACCAACGCCGTGTCAGTTTTTGGCTTTCAGGAACAGAACAGACCCGGGTGGACAGCCTCAATGATTTCTCTGAGGATCCGGATGCTCATGTAGAGCAGTTGGCTCTTATCCAACCCTCTGCCCAGTCTGGCAAGTTCCCTCTACTGGTGGTAACCGGAAAACGGAGAGCCTTGGATTGGTCTACTCCCTGGGTAGAAATTTTTCAGGTGCAACCAGATCGTATTAAAAAAGTGACTGCCCAAGCCTTTCCCGCACCTCTCTTGGACTCTGCGTTGGGGGAAAGCCCTACGCTAAAACCGGATAAAAGCATCGTTATAGAACGTTATGTCCTGGATCCAGAAAGGGTTATGGCTCCCTGTGATAGCTGTGGACTCCTGGGATACCACAGCCAATTCCAGTGGAAAGACGGGCATTATCAAATGACCAAAAATACGGTCTTAAACACTGCCGATAATGCGGGTTATGCAGGCTTGGTTTATCTCAAAAAACGGGCCCAATCGCCCGCTTGGACTAAACAGTTTTTGACCGATGGATTCCGCAAGCAAGCAGAGAACTTCGCTCCCTTTAATCCTCAAAAATATGCGGTTTGGGAGCAGGGCTTTGTGATCAGTGACCAAGTGCCCGCTAAAAATTCTATGATCTTCTCTGTGACTGGAGTGGCGACCGCTAAGATCACCGCCATTTACTCGCAGCAAGGTCAGTGGAAAGCTGATTCAGTAGAAGGAACTTTCTGGACACCCATAAAACCAATCCAACCAGAGCCTTTACAAAACTCTGCGGACTCCAAAGTGCCGGAAGCTGCTTAAGTCCCAATCCCTGAAAATTGAATACCTGTAGGCCCTTCTCTGCGATAAGAATAGAAAAGTCGTTCCTCTTGATAAGTACAGTGCGGGGCTAAGGCAATATTTACGGCTAGCACCCCAAGGGAAAGGGCTTGCTGTCGATTCACTTCCCGCACGTCTAACCTCACCTTATCTTCCTCCGCATGGGGGAGGAGCGCTTTGGCCGGATGGGGGATAGTCTTAACAACTTCTTGGGCCACGGTCTGATGAACAGGATAGTAGTCTCCTGAGATGGCGGGTCCCAAGGCAATGCGAATCCGCTCCGGTCTTGCGCCCCGCAGGATCATTTGCTGAATTGCTTGGGGAAGGATTTGAGCCGCCGTCCCTCGCCAGCCAGCATGGACTGCAGCAACGACAGAACACTCCGGGTCGAGCAAGAGCGCAGGAACACAATCTGCACTTTTGGCCCAAGCGGTAATGCCTGGAGTGGCACTGACTAAGCCGTCTCCTTGCAGGCCGGCGGTGACCTTTTCTGCATCAAATACGAGAGCACTATGAATCTGGGTGAGATGATAAGCCTGGTCTTCAGAATGTCCTAAGGCAGAAGCCAAGGGCCCCGGAGAACGGTGGGCATTGCGGGTAAAAAATCCGTGGGGGAAGGGCTGTAGCAGTTCACATTCGAGCCAACTTAAATCTCCAGAAGCTCTTAACTGCCACATAAGCTACCTCCTAAGCGCAAAAGACGACTGGTTTGTTCTGCACTCCACTCCAGATGAAGCCTAGCTCGATCCAGAGCATCTTGTTTATCCATGAGGCAAGGAATACTGTCTAACAAAGCGGCTGCACCCTGGTTCGAGTCTGTAGATGATTTCAAACTTAGTAATCCAGTCACCGAAGGGTCTAAATTCACAGCTCCAGCCAGGAGGATGACAGGAGTCTGAACTTTTCGACCGATCGCCAGGATGCCCATAACCGTTTTGCCATAGAGCGTCTGCCGATCAATCATCCCCTCTCCCGTAATCACTAAATCCGCTTGGGTCGCTTGCTGTTCAAAATCTAAGGTCTCTAGCACGACTTCTACTCCCGAGCGAAAAGAAGCACCAAGGGCATAGAGGGCAAATCCCAAGCCGCCTGCAGCGCCCGCCCCTGGACAGTCAACATAGATCTCTCCCGCAGCCCGTTGCAGGACTGCTGCGTACTTNGTCATACTCTGTTCCAAAACATCCACCATTNCCGGAGAAGCNCCTTTTTGTGGACCATAGATGTGAGCGGCTCCCTCTGGCCCAAGCAGTGGATTACGAACATCACAGGCTACCGTGATTTCTACGTGTTTCAGACGTTCTCGNATGGNATGAAGTTCAGCAATCGTTTCTACTTGNGCTAAGCCTTGNCCCCCCCAGACAACCGGATCGCCCTGTCGATCCAGAATTTTTGCGCCCAATGCTTGCAAGAACCCGACCCCTCCATCTACAGTAGCCGAACCACCCAATCCAATGAGCAACCGTTGGGCGGTCGGCTCCTGCAAAGCAGCCATCAGGAGTTGCCCACTCCCAAAACTGGTAGCCTTCCGAGGATTTCGTTCCGTGTCCGAGAGATGCTGGAGCCCGGAGGCTTCCGCTATATCCATGACTACGGTATTGCCAACCAAGCCATAGTGGCCGATCAAAACACGACCTAAGGGGTCCACAACGGGGACTTCTCGCCATATTCCGCTAAGGGCTTTTGTGAGAACTTCCGCTGTACCTTCACCCCCATCAGCTACCGGCAACAGGGTGATATCCAATTCGGGCCAGCCTTGGCGTAGTCCCCTCGCTATCGCTTCTGCCGCATCAAAGGCACTCAAGCTACCTTTAAAAGAATCTGGAGCAACTAAAACTTTTAGAGCTTTCATCGTTTCATGGCAAGCCAGATCACAACAACCATGATGCCAAGCCCCAAAGCCAATCCGCCCCAAAGGTTAGGGAGCAAGAACGTAGCGGTGATGCGATTGTCTTGCCCGGGAATCACATCCCAGATTAAGACGCCATTCTCCTTGCGGGAGGCATTGGACTGCCAAGGAGAAAACGGCAAACTGAGGGCAAATTCTAACTTCACAAGCTCCGCGAGATTGATCATCANGAGATTNCCAGAAGGCAAGGGGATACTGGTTTGGGTTAGATCCACGTCATAGGTCAACACATAGGCNTCCACCAGAAGCCATGATTGGTTNTGGACGCTAAATTTGGTCATAGGAGCGGGTAACGCATTCTGCACCTGACGGTACTGAACAGGTTGGTATGTCTGAACAGGTTGGGAGGCGAAAACAAGAGGGTCATTGAAAAATTTATTGAACTTAGTTTCTAGCTCTTCCGGGTTTTTAAAAGGAATTTGGATCGCTAATTGCCCTTCTTGTACAGTGTCCACTTTGCCTCCTAAGCCTTCTGCCCGTTTTTTTATAGAACGAATAAATTTCGCGTAGGGGAATCCAGCCAAACGGACTAAGGCCGGTTCAAGATCTAGATTCTGAGTAATCGTGCCACTTGCATTCCAATTGAATTGCAAACCCAATCGGTACTGAGCACAACCGCTCAAGGCAAACAACAGAAAAAGCGGGATACAAAAACGCACCATGGGTTGTATCCAGGGTGAGGCAAGAGGCAACAGATTTCGCAGAGCGTTTTTCACAGACCCCATGGGGAAACTTCAAAATATTTTAGTCACTTGGGACTGTCTCTCATCATGACAATGGATCACAATCTTCAGCGCCCAAAGTCACATTTCTCTATTTCACGAGGATACGGCACAAGACTGTCAAAAACTCAAAAACCCGCTCTAGCGGCGGGTCTCTAACATGGTCGGGACGGCGGGATTTGAACCCACGACCCCCACTACCCCAAAGTGGTGCGCTACCAAGCTGCGCTACGTCCCGTAAACAAGTGCTGCTTTCTTACTGAAGCAAGCAGGGCTTAGAGATAGTACCATAGCACAACCTCTTCCGTCCTCGATTTGGTTTGTTTTTTTGCACCTCCGCTTTCCTCTATAATTTGTGAAGTGGAAGGGACCTATTGATAGCGCACATAACAGTGTCCTTCTACCGCTGTCAGACAGATGTACGCGAAGGTAGTCGGAATATTGGATGACCTCAAAGTTTAGAAGGAGTTAGGTTGGAAAGGGCTTATCGCATCGCGATTTTGGGTGCTACTGGCGTAGTAGGCACAGAGATCTTGCAAATTCTGGAAGAACGCAAATTTCCGGTGGATTCCCTTGTGTTGTTGGCCTCTGCCCGGTCTGCAGGCAAACAACTCCCGTATCGAGGCACCTTCTTGCCCGTCCAATCCTTGAGTGAAAAATCTTTCGAAGGGATTGATTTGGTTTTTGCTTCGGCAGGGGGCAGTATATCCAAGCAGTGGGCTCCCCAGATTGTCCAAGCCGGAGCAACGCTCATTGACAATTCTTCCGCTTTTCGGATGACGGAGGGGGTACCCCTCGTGGTCCCAGAAGTGAATCCAGAAGACCTAAGAGCGCATCAAGGTATCATTGCCAACCCAAACTGCTCTACCATTCTGATGACCCTAGCCCTTTGGCCTTTACATCAGGTGCGGCCTATCAAGCGGGTGATCTGCAGCACCTATCAGGCTGCTAGTGGTGCTGGAGCCGCCGCCATGGAAGAGCTGCAAGATCAGACTAGGGACGTTCTGGCGGGTAGGGACCCCAATCCTCAAGCCTTTCCTCATCCAATCGCCTTCAATTTATTTCCGCATAATTCTCCAATGACAGAGAATCGGTACTGTGAAGAAGAGTTGAAGATGATTTATGAAACTCAAAAAATTTTCCACGATCCCTATCTTCGTGTAAGTGCCACCTGTGTGCGCGTTCCCGTGCTCCGTGCCCATGCTGAATCAATCAACATTGAATTTCACGAACCTTTTCCTATAGAAGAGGCTACTAACCTGCTCAAGCAAGCCCCAGGCGTAATGTTTACAGAAAATTGGCAGAGCAATACTTTTGCTATGCCCTTAGATGCCAGCGGCCAAGATCCTGTGCTGGTAGGAAGAGTCCGTCAAGACCTCTCCTGTCCTGAAGCTCTTGAACTATGGCTTTGTGGAGACCAGATTCGCAAAGGAGCGGCCCTAAATGCGGTGCAAATTGGGGAATGGCTTGTTCAAAATGACTTGGTCAGCCATAAATCAGATTTGGTTTCCCGTGTCTAAAGCCTCCATAGACCTCGCTGCCTTTCTGTAGGTCCAGTCAGTTAATCAGTCTTATCTGCGTTTGATTCCTTGTCCCAATACTTAAGAGAACCAATGCCTATAGAAAACAAGGGTCCAGAACACACTGCTGTGCCCAATCGACCATATGAGAGGAGCCCTGTATGAAACCACCTTTTGGCAGGGTAATCACCGCAATGGTTACCCCCTTCACCCCAGAAGGACAGGTCGATTATGAAATAGCTGCTCGCTTAGCCAATCACTTAGTGGAACATGGCAGTGAGGGCTTAGTAGTCTGTGGCACTACCGGCGAATCCCCTGCCCTGACCTGGGATGAAGAATACCAGCTTTTCCAAGTGGTGCTCCAGAGTGTAAACGACCGGGCTGCTGTGATTGCAGGAACAGGTTCCAATAGTACCCGTGAAGCGATAGCCGCCACCGCCAAAGCTGCTAAACTAGGAGTACATGGTTCCTTACAAGTCTGCCCCTACTACAATAAGCCTCCGCAAGAAGGACTGTACCAGCACTTCAAAGCGATTGCTGAGAATGCCGATATCCCTTTGATTCTGTACAATATTCCTGGGCGTACAGGGGTAAACCTACTACCAGAAACAGTAGCTCGGCTAGCAGAAATACCGAGTATCATTGGGATCAAAGAAGCTTCTGGATCCATCGAGCAGGCTTCCTCAGTCCGTGCGTTAACCCGTTCTGATTTCCTGGTCTACGCTGGAGACGATGCTTTAACCCTACCGTTACTTTCTGTAGGTGCTCACGGTGTAATATCCGTTGCCTCTCATCTTGCTGGTCCTCAGATGCAGGAGATGGTAAAAGCCTTCATCGCAGGCAATGTACACCAAGCTCAAACTGTTCACCAAAGACTTCTCCCTTTGTTTAAAGCTTTGTTCCTCACCACAAACCCGATTCCCGTGAAGTGTGCTTTGGAACTGATGGGATGGCCCGTCGGACAACCGCGATTACCTTTGGTCCAGGCCCCTGAAACAGTCCGTGAACAGCTAAACGAAGTTTTGAAAACCCTTTCTTTGATATAACAACACAACGAGGTAACCGATGGTCGTAAATACGACGAATATAAGCCCCTTAAGAATTATGCCCTTGGGTGGCGTGGGTGAAATTGGCAAGAACACCTGGGCTTTTGAATATGAAGATGAGATTCTACTGTTGGATGGGGGGCTTTCCTTCCCTACGGAAGACATGCATGGCGTGAATATCGTGCTACCCGACATGACCTGGGTGCGCGAGCATCAAGAACGCCTGGTCGGCATGGTCGTCACCCATGGACACGAAGATCACATTGGGGGCATTCCCTACCATCTTCAGCGCATCAATATTCCCCGAATTATTATTCCTCGCTTGGCGCGCGCACTTTTAGAGGGCAAGCTCCAAGAAACAGGGCTATTGGGTCGAACGGAGCTGGTCACCGCCCATCCCCGCGACGTGTTCCGGGTAGGCAAGCACTTTGTGGTCGAATATATCCAAAACACCCATTCGATTGCCGATAGCTATACGTTGGCTATCCGGACCCCGGTCGGTCTACTCATCCATTCCGGCGATTTCAAATTTGACCATACCCCGGTCGATGGCCGCAAATTCGACTATCACCGCCTGGCTGAGTATGGAGAAGAGGGCGTACTCTGTCTGATCTCAGATTCTACGAATGCTGAATTGCCTGGATTTACCCCCTCAGAAATGTCCGTTTTCCCAAATTTAGACCGGGAAGTAGCTAAGGCTAAAGGCCGGGTCATCATCACGACCTTTGCCTCTTCTGTCCACCGGGTCAACATGATCCTCCAGATTGCCCAGAAACAGGGGCGTGTGGTAGCAGCCCTCGGACGTTCGATGCTGAATGTCCTGACCCATGCCAAGAAACTCGGTTTTATCGATTACCCAGAGAATCTCCTGGTTCCGATGAATGCGATTCGTCAGCTGCCTAATGAAAAAGTCCTCATCCTGACTACGGGTTCTCAGGGAGAGCCTCTAGCGGCCCTGTCCCGGATTGCCCGGAATGAACATCAACAGCTGCGCATCCGAGAAGGCGATACGGTTATCTTTTCTGCTAATCCGATCCCTGGCAATACAATTTCAGTGGTGCGCACCATTGATAGCCTGATCAAGCTAGGCGCTAACGTCATTTACGGTAAAGACAAAGGCATCCATGTGTCGGGTCATGGCGCCACCGAAGACCACAAGCTGATGATCGCCCTGACCAAACCCAAATTCTTCTTCCCTGCCCATGGAGAACACCGGATGCTCCTGCGCCATGCTGATACGGCGGTAGCGATGGGAGTACCCCGCGAAAACATGGTGATTACAGACAATGGTGATGTGGTAGAACTTACGCCAGATGCTATTCGCATTAAAGGCACCATTCCAAGTGGTATTGAACTTCTGGATAATTCCCGCAGCGGTATGGTCTCCGACCATACGCTCAAAGAGCGCCAGCGCATTGCTACGGAAGGGGTGATTTCAGTAGCTATTGCCCTGGATAGCCAAGGAGAAATCCTGGCTCGTCCAGAAATCGTGATTAAGGCCATGGCCCAGACTCAGGGACCTTCTGGACTTAAGGGCTCGGATACAGCTCCCTTAGAAGAACAAATTCGCTCGAAAGTGGTCAAAGTGATCAAAGAGCGCTGGAACGAGTTTGTTTATACCGATGCGGCGTTCAACACCGTAATCAGTCAGTCCAGCCTCGAGGACCGATACATAGATTGGGAAGGTTTAAAAACTCGCCTCGAAAAAGTCGTCCTCCAGGCCACCCGTGACCAAGTTTCAGGTCGTCCTATGGTGCTGGTTTTACTGCAAGTTTGTGAATCTTCATCCCGCCCAGAGAAACCAAACTCAGCCATGTTCCTTCCTGTTGAAACGGTTGACACAACGAATGTGGAAATAGAATCCGGACGTCGCCGTAAACGTTCATCGACTACTGCTACGGCAGTGCTGGTCCAAGAGCCTATCTCGTGACCTAGACCTTAGTCAGATAGCTGAACGGTAAANATTANACTTCTCTTCCGGGTGTTCGCACTCGGAAGNTTTTTTTAGCNGAGTGTTACTGCCTCGATTTCANTCTGGCGGTTATAGAATTACAAGAGCCGTCTCAGAGCAATTCTCGCGCGAGGAAGCACTCTGCTGCTATTTCGGGGCGATTGCCTCTGAGTTTTGAAATTATCGGGGAACTCCACACGTTGCTTAGGCGACTAGTTACACTAAGTTTATGACTTCACTGCGCTGGCTTTTAGTTGTTTTTTTGGCTGTTCTGTTCTATCCCACAACAGCTTGGGCTGCTTCAGGAGATATAAACCAGGATGGAAAACTGACGCAGGACGATGTATTGCTCTTAGAATCCTACTTGAAGGGAACTAAAATGCTCACAGACGAGCAGATCTTTGCCGCCGATGTGAATGGAGATAAGAAAATCAATGACCGCGACGTCCAAGTCCTCAAAGCAAGTCTTGGCGGTGTCAAGAACCAACCGGGTAGCCAAGTGCGGTTGGATTCTGCTTATTCCGGGCAGGTAATTGACCAAACAACAGGCGAACCTATTCCTAATGTGGAAATAGAGGTCCCTGAAGATGGCATCAGAGTCAAAACAGATGATTTTGGCCGATTTTCACTCCCGAAATCAGTAGGTTCCCAGCGCATTCTTACCGCTCGTGCTCAAAACTATGCGCCCTTCTCTGTCACGGTTGCTAAACAAGAACAGCGATTTGATGTGCGTCTCAAGCAGCTTTCCAGTCAAGTAGTGGTCTTGACGGACCAAGTTCATCACTTGGGAGACGACCGATTTAGTAAGGATTATTCCGCCAATGCTACCCAGTTTCGGATTCCAGCCCAGGGTTCATCCTTTAAAAAGACGTTCGATATAGACCGCATTCCGGACCGAGATCCCATATTGCGCATTGGGTCCTTGATTGGAGTAGATACGCCTGAATCAGCGAGAGCGGGACAATCTCACCTCCCCTTGCAGGCAACCTTCCAGGGCAGCGTAGAAGCTGCTTTCAGAGTTTATCTGAATGGAAACTTAGCCCAGCGCATACTGCTGAATGGCGATGGATTAGAAATTCCCCTTCCGCGTTGGATGCTAAAGCAAGGCACCAATACGATTGAACTCGTTACCGCTCAAGCCTATGGTGGTGGTGGGCAGTCCATATTTAGCCTCGGCGGAATTTTCACGATTAGTCGGGGTGGAACGGGTTCTTTGGATTATGACGATGTTGAATTCGCCCATTTAGTTCTTGAGTTGCCGGAGGGACAGCAGGCCGATGCTTTTCGGGCTAATGAGCGCTCAGATAAACTCAGATAGATCTCTTGCACAATCAATTCAGTTATACTACTTCAGTTACCTCTCTTCTTTCCATGAAATACACTCACTCTTTGCGACTCATTGCCCTCGGTATCCTTGGGTCTTTTGTGATAGCCCCTCATTCGATGGTAATGGCTATGACGAAACAGCAAGTGCTGCAAAAACTTAGCGCAGTGCCTGTTTTCTCGATCATTAGCAAGGATACTCAACAGCCTTTGGTGGTCACTGCTACGGACGAAAAAACAAAAAAATCTGCAAACATCGTCAATTTCTTCTTGAATCCAGATGAAGCGAAAAAATTCATGGAACGGCTACAGACTGATAATAAAGATGTCGCCAATAAATCTGAGGTTAGAGTCAGTTCTTTAGCATTGGCCTATGCTGCTTTTCAGGAACAGCAAAAAGATAAAAAAGTTGAAATTGCTGTTTTGCCTGATGCGAACTCCTTGAAGCAAGCTAGTGAAATTCTCAAGAAAAATAAGCAGGATCCTAGTAAATTTTCAGGGATTCCTTTATTTTTCCCCGCACAGAAGAAGGATAACAAAATTGCTCCTCTTTCCCTGCAAGTTCCGGGTGAAAAGGGCGCTAAACAAAGTATTACACCCATGTATCTTTCCTATGATCTCGTTTCCCAGCAATTAGAGGATGCAAAAAAGAAAAGTCCTGAGATCAAAGATGCTTATGTGGAAATGACCACACTCGGTCAATTGGTAGACATCCTGGAAAAGAATGATGACTCGCTCTCACAATCCATACAGCTTGTTCCTTCTGCCGAATCCTTGAAAGTGGTGAGTTCCTACAAGGCTTATCCAGAACCGGGCAAACCTGCTCCCAAATCAGGGGAAGCTCCGAAGCCAGAGCCTGCGAAACCTGAAGCTGCCAAACCTACTGCTGCCCCCCCCGCTACGCCTCCCGCTGCNTCTGAGGTTCCGAAAAAGTAGAGTTTGAAAAAGTGAAGCTCGTTCTCATGATTTCAGAGAACGGGTTGTTCTTCTGTAGGGAGCCAAACTTTCTAAGATCGTGTATCCGTAGTTGGGATTATGGATTCGCGGGTCTAGGACAGCCACCAAACCTTTGGACTCTCTAATTCTGCCAACCCCTCTCGTTAGACGTCCTAGGGCCTCTGGGAGTAGATAACTGCGGAACCAATCCTTGCGTGCCTGCTTCATCTGTTCTACCTTGGCTGCGACTAAAGGAACCTGGAGGTCTGGAAATGGGAGGCTGAGCATAACCAGGATCTCGGGGGTAAAAGAAAGAGGTAAGTCCTTTTCCCAAAATGACCAATCGCATAGGGTAATCGAGCGCTGAGTTCCTTGAATTTTATCTAAGCTGACGCGAGAACCAAATTGAGCAGCCAGAGCTGCTCCTATGCGTTTACGTAAACTGTAGTCCTGCAAGAGTATGACAAGGGGGCCTTGCGCTTGCAAAGCGAGTATTTCAATCAACTGAGTACCCCATTCATAGAAGGGGAGTTCTCTGTTGCGCGGTGGAATCCATACTTGAAGCTCGTCCTGGCAATCCGATGGAAACTGTAAACAGGTGAGTTCTTCTAGCCCTAGGCGATGGCGATAGGTTGGCGCTGATTTTTGGGGGTCTAGAGCTTCACCAATCAGGACTACTGGGTGTTCGGACCATAGCTTCTGTAGATTGGGGCGCACGTCCATCGGGGCTGCTACCAGCGTAAATTGTCCGTGCTGGCGATGGATTAAAGCCGACACTAAGTAATTAGGGTCTTCCAGACATCTTTTGAAATCATTCCATGGCGCGCAGTCCAAAGAGGCCAGCAATTGCTTGAGTTGGGATTCCAAGGTGAGATCTAAACGCTGCTCTGGGCTTTTCCCTACGAATAGATATTGGGTAGCCGCAATCGTAAATTCAAGAACGTTTGAAGCAAGAGGTTCCCCCTGTTCTCGAAGATGCTGCCATTCTCCTGGTTCAATCTTGAAGGCTAAAGCTTTGCGACTCCAGGCCTCTAAGTCATGAGCCTGATCAAAAACCACAGGGATATGAAGAGGAAACTGTTTGGCATCGTCGCCTAGCTGGTCTTTCAAAAAGACCACAGGATCTACCAGAAGCACCCCTGCCCAGTCAGGACCAGGCCAAGTATTGCCAGCAAGGATAGGCTTACTGAACCCTGCTAGCCCCTGAAGACCCGGAAGGTCTATGTTGAGCAACTCTTTCTGGATGATGGGGGGCACACATAGGATCACAGGCTGAGGCAAGCTCAGGGCAGGAAATAGATAACTCAAGCGATAAGCATCTATCCCCTGTACTCCACTGACCTGGATAAGAGCACTACGCTCAGTCGCCAGCGCGCGCGCCACTAAGCGAGCCATCGTTAGCTGGTGAGGCCATGAATTCTGGTCTGGCTGATGCCGCAATAGACCCCGCAACTGCTGATGAACTCTAGTTGCTATGGAAACTTCAGGGTCTACGATTATTCTCCGGTTTTCCCTTTAGTATAGGCGTCGTACTACTTATAAGTCTCGCAAGTCTCGGGACTGCTCTTCACGAGAAGTAAACTTGATGTAATAAGCCGTAGTTTCCCCTTCCATTTCAGGATGAGGCATATATTGGGGCTTCGCTTGGGGTTTTTGTTTAGGACTAGCCGCTGAAAACCCTTTTCCCATCAGAAAAAAAGCAGCGACGGCCAGGCCCGCAAAGGCCACCAAATACAGTAATACAAACATTGGATCTTCCCTACGCCTTAGTGTAAACATATTAACGAAAGAGGGGTTATAGGGGACCTCGTATTTTCCTCAGTCTAAGATTCAGGCGTGATCCCCGTATCTACACTGGGACTTTATCTGTTTTTTCTTCTTTCCCTAAACCCCAAAACCCCTGATATTTCTTAACGCGAATATCTCCCAGGACAGAGGTTTGACAGGCTAAACGGCGATTTTTGAGCAACGGCGCGCGCAACTGTTCCATGGCAGAGGGCTCACTCACGGCGCCTTCGATGTCCACGGCACAGGTGCCACACGTACCTAATCCTTGACAGTTAATGACTTTGGCTGCTCCGTTATAGAGTTCTACCTTTTTTTCGAGTAGAACCATACGGAGGTTATCCCCTCGGTCGCAATAGACTTCCTGGTTGAATATACGAATGGTTGGCATAACAATTTTTTAGGGATACTTCCCTAGATCATGGCATAAGTATTTAAAAAATTTTAATAGAACTTTACGTTTCTGTTGGCTCTGGAATCCATCGCTTGAGTACGGTGGTCAGTTCTTCTAGTTTTACGGGCTTGGCTATGAAGTCATTCATTCCTACCCGAAGGCAGTTTTCGCGCTCACCATGCATGGCACTAGCCGTTATCGCCACGATGATGGTGTGACGGTCAGCGCCTTCTCGTCTACGGATTTCAGCGGTTGTCTCAAATCCATCCATCTCTGGCATATGGCAATCCATTAGTACCAAGGCGTAGGGAGTATGGGCCAGAGCTTCTAGGACTTCAAGCCCATTGGCAACCACATCACATCGATAGCCTAGTTTGTCTAGTTGGCGTACCGCTACTCGTTGGTTGATGACGTTGTCTTCGGCCACAAGAATGAGGCTCTGGGCAGAGGGTTTGCCTAGTTTTTTGGGAGATACTTCTGCGGGAGAAGGAGTTATGGGCAAAGCAGCATGGGATCCGGGTGCACTGGTATGCCCCAGCGATTGAAGTAATGCCTTAAGCAATTGGGATGGGCGCACGGGTTTGGTCAGATAGGTAGCAATCCCGGTTTGCTTCACAACCTCTAAATCCCCTCGTTCGCGAAAAGAGGCGAGCACGACTAGAGGGATTTCATTCAGGGCTGGGTCTGCTTTGATCAGGTGCATCAGCCGGACCCCTTCCCTATCGGGCATCATCAAATCCAAAATAACCAAGTCATAGGGAAGTTTGGAAGTCTGCAGTCGCTCTAATGCTTGGAAAGCACTTTCTGCTTCGTCATAGTGCATTTCCCAATAGGTCAGCTGATGCGTCAGAATTTTACGGTTTGTTGCATTGTCATCAACAACGAGCACACGCAAACCCTTGAGCACCATTTCATTCGAAGGCAGGGGAATTGGTGCAGACTGTTTTTCCAGAAGAAGCGTAAACCAAAATGTGGCTCCTTCCCCAGGAACGCTTTCAACACCAATCTTCCCTCCCATCAGATCTACAAGTTGTTTAGAAATAGCCAGTCCGAGTCCAGTTCCACCGTATCTACGGGTGGTTGAACTATCTGCTTGGGAAAATGGTTTAAATAAGCGGGTCTGCTCTGCAGGACTAATTCCAATTCCTGTATCTTTAACCTCAAAATACACAACAGCTTGATACTCAGTTTCTTCGAGCAGTTTAACGGAAAGAGTAACATCTCCCTCTTGCGTAAATTTGATAGCATTATTCAGCATATTGATAAGAATTTGACAAATTCGCCCAGGATCTCCTCTAAGCATCTTAGGCACGTTGCGATAGACCAAACAACCTAGTTCTAACCCTTTACTCCCTGCGTGTTCGGCCAAAAATGCCGTTACATCCTCAACTGCTCGGCTGAGGTCGAAATCAATAATTTCAACCTCGAGCTTTCCTGCTTCTATCTTGGAAAAATCTAGAATGTCATTAATTACGATGAGTAAAGCCTCCCCGGAATATCGGACTGTTTCAGCATACTCTCGTTGCTCTGCTGTAAGCTCAGTGTCTAATAGTAAACCGGACATCCCAATTACGGCATTCATCGGAGTGCGAATCTCATGACTCATCTTGGCAAGGAACTGAGCTTTAATACGTGCTCCTTCTAATGCCTCTTCTCTCGCTGCAATCAGTTCTCGTTCTAGTTGTTTACGCTTTGTGATATCCCGAATAATCGAAAGGACTTCATCTTCTCCGCTCACCACAATACGGGCTTCATAATCGTGTACACCGTCTTCTAGGGAAAGCTGATAATCAAAAATTTGGGTTTTACCTGTGTCCAAGGATTGCGCTACCGCATTCATCATGCCCTGAGCTACTTGCATAGGTAATGCTTCATAAACACTTTCCCCGGAAAATATACGGGAGCGCGAGCTTTCTTGGCCTGCCTTTGTATGAGCACCCAAGAAATCTATATATTTGCCCTCTTTGCTAATACCCAGCATCAAGTCCGGAATTGCATTCAAAAATGCTTGATCCCTAGCTTCAATTTTATGCAAAGCTTCTTCTGTGTTTTTACGCTCTGTTACATCTCGATAGTTAACTACTACTCCTTGGAAAATAGAGTCTTCAATAAAACTATTTGCAATAGCTTCTAAATATCGCCAAGACCCATCGATACAAAGGAACCGAAACTCCACCGTAATTGGAATACTCTCTTGCTGAATCGCCGTAGCAAATATAGATTGGACCATTGGAACATCCTCAGGATGCACATAGGCAAACATGTTTTTGCCTAATAAATCTTCGGGCTCATATCCCAAAATTCTTTTAATGGATGGACTGCCATAATTTATTGTCCCACATTCTTTTAGAATAGTGATAATGTCTGAGGAGTTTTGCACGAGAGAACGGAATCGCTCCTCACTTTCAGCAAGTTTTTTAATTGCTTTTTTTCTATCATTAATATTGATCACACTTAGGCAAACGCCAATAACTTTTCTTTCTTCAAAAACGGGGCTATAGTCAAACTCAAACCAGTATTTCTCCCCTGTATAAGAAGCTATCTCTCGCTCGAATTTGACAGACTCACCATTCAGGGCACTATCAAAATCTCTATTGAAATTATCTAAATCAGAATCAGCTATAAAACTGTAGATGGAATCTCCTTCTTGCAGTTTCCTGTTATAAACTAACTTTGCTCCTTTGTTAGCTGCTTTATTAAAGGCTTGAATTTTATGTTCTCTATCAATTAGAATAAACGATTGCGAACCGTTGTCAAATATTGCTTTAAAATTAGCTTGTGAACGTTTAAAGGCTTGTTCTGTCCTTGCTATTTGGTCAAGAGATATTCCAAGAGATATTCTTTGTTCTATCTGACCCATAATAAGGGCAGCAAGGTCTTCTAAGTTTGTTTGTTCTTCAGAAGATAGACTGCGTGGTTTTTGATCAATAATGGATAAAGTTCCAAGGTTATATCCATCTTTCGTACGTAAGAGAGCTCCGGCATAAAAGCGGATTTTGGGCTCTTCCACCACTAAAGGATTGTCTACAAAGCGGGGATCAAGATGGGTATCAGGGATAATCAATGCTTCTGTTGACAAAATAGCGTAGGTGCAAAAAGCTAGATCACGTTCTATTTCACTGATCCCTAAACCCCAGTGAGACTTAAACCACTGGCGGTTTTGGTCAGTTAGGCTTACCAATGCAATCGGAACTGAGAATAATCGAGCAGCAAGAGCAGCAACGCGATCGAAAGCTTCTTCTGGCGCTGTGTCCAAGATATTGTAGCGGTAGAGGGCGGATAGCCTTTCCAGCTCATTCTTTGGGCGGGGCGCAAGAAGCATTCACAATTTCTCGATATAGGGCGTTCTATCTTTATTAAGGAGTATTGTCAAGGCATAATGCTTGCAAGCATGCCCAATAGCGATCCCCATTATAACAGTCAACCCTTTGAACCATCTATCGTGGCAGCGTGAATGTATGGAGGACGCCCCCCAGGACCACGATTGGAAGAACCAGAGTCGTTGTAGCGTGATGGCCAAATTTGCCAGGGTTCTAAATCTAAAACTTTCGCGATAATGCGCTCCATTCTGGGCCAAGGATGGTACAAGGCTTTAGCAGCGCTTCCTCGCTTGTACCCATGTGCCCTAGATAACTTTGAGAGAGACCATCCTCGCTTCTCTAAGGCCGCCTTGACATCAGCAGGGTGCCAATCTTCAGGAACTCTCTCTTTATCACTTTCTTTATTCGTCATGAATAGATTCTATAATCCTCACCCCTGAAATCCTACCTCAATTTGGAGTCTGTTAAATACTCTGGGCAGGTTAGTACGCGCTTGCTGTAGACTCTAGGCCAACATCGCTTTGCCAAGAGTTTGGAATGCATCTTCCACACCAAGTCCAGTCTTTGCACTCCCCTGGACAACGGTCCATCCCTTCCCCGTAAGTTGCTCGATCCTTTCGGGTGTGACTTCCCACTGCTTTTCCAAATCGGATTTATTAATCAATAAGATGAAGGGCACTGGACCTAAGACTCCTTTTACTCCTGCTTGCATGCTTATGGCTTTGTTGAGGGTTTCTTGTCTCGTCCCATCAACCACTAAGATATAACCCGCAGAGCCTTGTAAATACGCGGTTGTAATCTTCTGAAATTCGTCTTCTCCAGCGATATCCCAGAGCATGAAATTAACCTCTTGTTCCCCCACTTTTAAACTTTTCTTATCAATCTTGACCCCTATCGTGGCGTGGTAAATATCCGAGTACATGCCCTTAACAAAGCGGGTAACTAAACTGGTTTTGCCGACAGCAGAAGCTCCTACCATGCATATTTTTTTCTGAATCATGAGTGCCTGTCAAACTGTATCGGTTATCGGTAGGAACTATAAAAATGATTATACTGTTAACCCACAGGCATCCATAGTAGATTATGTGCTCTTCAAGCCCTCCTGAAAATCCGGGTTCAAAGGCTTGAATCCGCTATTTGAATTCCCTCTCACTTAGCCAAGCTTATAGCAAAAAGTCCCAGACACTATACTCAACTTATTGTCTGGGACAAAAACTTATTTTTCAGGTTGGTATCGCTCAAAGAGACTAAATCCCAGGAATGACCGCCTTAGGGTCCACTTGGATAAATTTGATAACGTTCAAAGATAGAACCTTTAAAGAATTGGCAAGCTTGAATCGCCAACGAGAGGGGACCAAGAGCAGCAAAAAAGCGAAAGGTAATAGGAAAAAAGCGACTATGCCCGTTGCCATATAGAACTTGGCATAACTCACCATGGAAGGGAGGGGATAACTAGCAGTCTGCGACTGCATCAAGGGACGTTCGGACCAAGTCTGAGAAGAGTTCATTGGAGAAAATCAAGTGATGCCACCTAGCTTACCCATCCTCCGGTCGGTAAATATCCGTAGACTGTGTGGTTTATATAAAGCTTCTATGAGGGCTGTAAACGCTCTGTAGAAAGCCATTCCCCTGCACTCATCTCCAAAACCGCATGATGCGCACACAGGCCAAGAGAGGTATTCCATCCATATAATGAGTCTGTCCTTTTCATGGGGTTGCTCCCTTGGTTCTTGCTAGCCCTTCACCCTTTACAGCCGAACAACTGCAAGCTCACCGCCTCACTCCCAACGAGTATGAGCAGATTGTGAGGCTATTAGATCGTCATCCCAACCTCAATGAACTGGGAATGTTTAGCGTGATGTGGTCAGAGCATTGTTGTTACAAGAATTCCAAACCCTTGCTTAGGAACTTCCCCACCACAGGTCCAAAAATTTTGGTCGGACCGGGAGAAAATGCAGGCGTTGTAGACTTCGGGGATGGTCTCAGAGTCGCCTTCAAAATCGAATCCCACAATCACCCCTCTGCCGTAGAACCCTATCAGGGAGCTGCTACGGGGGTCGGCGGCATTCTCAGAGATATCTTTACCATGGGCGCACGGCCCATTGCCTCCTTGAACGCCCTCAGGTTTGGCCCCCTCGATAACCCCCGGAACCGTCATATCTTCTCCGGCGTGGTCGCAGGAATCAGTGGCTACGGCAACTCCGTCGGAGTTCCTACGATTGGAGGAGAGATTTACTTCGACGAAACCTACAGTGGCAATCCTCTGGTCAATGCCATGGCGATTGGTTTGATGGAAACTGAAGAGATTGTGGTATCCGGTGCACAAGGAGTAGGAAATCCAGTCCTTTATGTCGGTTCTACCACGGGACGGGATGGCATGGGTGGCGCTAGTTTTGCCAGTGCAGAACTCACCGATAAATCGGAAAGAGACCGTCCTGCTGTTCAAGTAGGCGATCCATTCTTAGAAAAATTGTTGATTGAAGCCTGCTTAGAAGCTTTTAAAACAGGAGCAGTGGTCGCAGCTCAGGATATGGGAGCTGCCGGTTTAACCTGTTCGACGTCAGAGATGGCCTCCAAAGGTGGAGTTGGTATTGAATTAGACCTCGATTTAGTGCCTGCGCGGGAAAAGGGCATGAGTGCCTATGAATTCTTACTCTCTGAATCTCAAGAACGGATGCTCTTTGTTGCCCACAAGGGGAGAGAAGACGAACTGATTGAAATTTTCCATCGTTGGGGACTCCAGGCTGTTGTAGCAGGACGGGTCATTGCCGAACCCCTAGTACGGATCTTGCATAAAGGTTCAGTGGTTGTGGAAGTACCCGCTACCACACTCACCGAAGAAGCCCCAGTTTATGCCCGTGCCGTCCTCACTGAACCACCCCCCTACGCACAAGAAGCCTGGAATTGGGATGTACAGACCCTGGCACAACCCAGCGATTGGACAGAAGTCCTGCTCAAACTCCTCGATAGCCCAACGATTGCTTCTAAAAAGTGGGCCTATCGCCAGTACGACTGTTTGATCCAGGGTAATTCTCTGGTCTTGCCGGGCGCTGGAGATGCGGCGGTGATCCGACTACAGACCGTGACAGGCATATCAAGGGGACTGGCGGCGACGGTGGATTGCAACAGCCGATATGTCTATTTGGACCCCTATGAGGGGGGAAAGGCCGCAGTAGCAGAAGCCGCCAGGAACTTAAGCTGTGTGGGCGCTGAACCTTTAGCNGTCANNGNNANTGGCGGCGACGGTGGATTGCAACAGCCGATATGTCTATTTGGACCCCTATGAAGGGGGAAAGGCCGCAGTAGCCGAAGCCGCCAGAAACATAAGCTGTGTGGGCGCTGAACCTGTATCGGTCACCGACAACCTGAATTTTGGAAGTCCTGAAAAACCAGAAGTTTACTGGCAGATGGCCGAAGCTTGCCGGGGCATCAGCGAAGCCTGTAGCTTCCTAGGTACGCCCGTCACCGGGGGGAACGTCTCTCTCTACAACGAAACTCATGGCCAACCGATCTATCCAACCCCTGTGATCGGCATGGTCGGCATCTTGGATAACCTAGAAAAGCACTGCACTCTGGGATTCAAAAAAGTCGGGGATTTAGTCTATTTCTTGGGACAAGCGGGAGGCACTTTAGGAGCCTCAGAATATTTAAAAGTCATTCATGATATGGCTACGGGCAGACCGCCCCGCATTAACCTCACCCAAGAGCAAAAAGTTCAGTCCACCTGTCGTCTGGGGATCACGCAGGACTGGATCCGCTCAGCCCATGACATCGCCGAAGGAGGGCTCCTCGTCGCCTTAGCTGAATCCGCCATCGTTGGGGACTTGGGCGTACAGCTAGAGGTGAGCGACTATGCTCCGAACTTGCGTTGGGATGAACGACTCTTTGGGGAAGCAGGGGCACAAATTATCGTGACGGTGAGTCCTGCGGACCAAAAAGCTTGGGAAACTTTTATAAGAGAAAACCTAGGCACAGACTGGCATTATCTGGGGGTAGTAGCCCCTAAAGAGCACGGTTTTAGGGTGGTAGACAAAGAAGACTCCATAATAAGCGTTACGATTGAGATGCTCACACAAAGTTGGACTTCATCCATTCCTCAACGGATGGCTCACCTCGATTAATCCTGGATTGAGATGCTGAATTTTGCCTTCTCTTAACTGCGAACTGCCCTTAACTGTTGATCCCCCCACGAGGCTGAACCAAACATGGAAGAGTGTCTAGATCCCTTCGGTTCAAGCATAAAACAGGTGGAAGAGAGAGCGGACAAGCCGGAAGAGGCTTGCGGGGTTTTTGGTATTTACGCGCCTGGGGTAGATGTAGCCAAGCTGGCCTATTTTGGAATTTTCGCCTTACAGCATCGGGGACAAGAATCAGCAGGCATAGCCGTCCTGAATGGGGATGATCTAAAAATTCATAAAGAGATGGGTCTGGTCTCTCAAGTTTTTGATGAAGGAATCCTAGGCTTTTTATCCGGTTCCGTCGCCGTGGGCCATACCCGCTATTCCACCACAGGCTCTTCCAAAATCGCCAATGCGCAGCCGGTCGTTTCCAAAACGCGCCTTGGACCGATAGTTTTGGCGCACAATGGCAACTTGGTAAACGCCGACTACCTCCGAGCTGAGCTTGTAGTCCGTCATCACACCCTCAAATCGACTACGGACTCCGAAGGGATTGTCCATGCCATTGGGGAAGCTGTAGATGATGGCATGGACTGGGTAGATGGAACCATTCATGCCCTCAAGCGTTGCCAAGGCGCTTTTTCACTCGTCATGGGTACTCCTAATGCACTCATGGGAACTCGCGATCCCAACGGTATCCGGCCTTTGGTGATTGGGGAGCTGGATGGACGCTACGTTCTCGCTTCTGAAACCTGCGCACTCGATAATATCGGAGCAGACTATCTCCGGGACGTAGAACCAGGAGAATTAGTTGTCATTCGCGAAGAAGGTTTAAAAAGCTATATTTGGGCGGAAAAAGCCGAACGCAAGCTTTGTATCTTTGAAATGATCTATTTTGCTCGTCCAGACTCCGTAATGAATGAGGAAAGTCTGTATCTCTACCGTACCCGCCTTGGAGAAATCCTAGCCCAGGAAGCTCCCGCCGATGTGGACCTGGTGATTGGAGTCCCCGATTCTGGGACTCCTGCCGCCATTGGTTTTGCTAAAGCTTTGGGTATCCCTTTCTCGGAAGGTTTAATCAAAAACCGGTATGTAGGCCGGACCTTTATTCAACCGACCCAGCAGATGAGAGAAGCGGGGATCCGGATGAAGCTCAATCCTTTAAAGGATGTACTGAAAGGCCAACGGGTAGCAATTATTGATGACTCTATCGTTCGGGGCACTACGAGTCGCAAGATTATCCAAGCCCTGCGCGATGCTGGTGCGAAAGAAGTTCATATGCGGATTTCTTCTCCCCCTGTCACCCATCCCTGTTTCTACGGCATTGATACCGATAGCCAAGACCAATTGATCGCCGCGAAGAAAACCCCCTTAGAAATTGCCGAGCATATTGGAGTAGATTCACTACACTACCTCAGCCATGCCGGGATGCTCCGAGCTACCCGAACCGACGAGACTACCTACTGTAGTGCCTGCTTTACGGGTCACTATCCGATTTCTATACCCCATGGAATGAAAAACTCCAAGCTTATGCTGGAACAACCTGTTTCGTGAGTTATTGTTAACAAAACTTGCAAAAACCGCTCTGGGCTTTCTACAATTGGAGAACAGAATTCAGAGCATAGTATGACCAATAATGAGATCAAGAATTTCGTAATCGGCTCTGTTACAAGCGTGAATATTTCACATACAGATGTTAGCGTAGATAGAAAAAATAGCAGAATAATAGTCACCAAACAATTGAATGACTCCCAGAAAACCCATATCAAAGATGGTTTGGAAGCCACCTTTGGCACGGGTTCTTGGAAAGTCTTCTAGCTGAGCTTCAGCCCCCTCTTCACCGCCCCCTTCTGAAAAGAATATTTTCCCCCTTGTAGGCGTTAGCTTTACTGCGTAAACGCCTAGCGTCTTTGCAAGAGACAGCCTGCCGCGGGCTCAG
>JGI20200J14955_1000017_pt1 | contig 31136 bp, 27 predicted proteins | sample NGESurshal092012_FD_14955 | JGI IMG/M metagenome (IMG submission 14955) | reverse complement strand
GACGACAACCATCACGTCGCCCTCCCTCAGAGGCACGCTCAACGCCACTCCACCGGACCAGCCGGGATGCTCATGCAACCCTGGAACCCCGGGCCGATCAAGACCGGAGCCCCTTACATGAGGAAGCCGCCAGGAAAGGCCCCCGGCCAACCGCCGGGGGTTTTCTGCTGCCCGGCCCGGAACGGGTGATTCGGCCGGTTGTTCAGGAGTTGCAGGTGCGGGCCGGTATGGTCGAGCGCGGGCCGGACACTCACGGCGCCACGTTTCGCGCGCCGTGTCCCTTGGGCGACTACAGCGGGAGTTGACATGCCGATCGCCGTCACCGGATCCATCGCCACCGATCATCTGATGCACTTTCCCGGCCGGTTTTCCGAGTCCCTGCTGCCCGATCAGCTGCACCGCGTGTCGTTGTCCTTCCTGGTCGACGACCTGGTCGTGCGCCGCGGGGGAGTGGCGCCGAACATCTGCTTCGGGATGGCCAAACTCGGTTTGCGGCCGATCCTGGTCGGAGCCGCGGGCGCGGACTTCGCCGATTACGAGAGCTGGCTGTCGCGGAACGGCGTCGATTGCTCTCGGGTGCACCTGTGCCCAGAAGTGCAGACCGCCCGCTTCGTCTGTACCACCGATGACGAAATGAACCAGATTGCCTCGTTCTACGCCGGGGCGATGGCTCGGGCGCGGGAAATCGAGCTGCAGCCCATCTCGGACGCCTACGGCGGGCTCGACCTGGTGATGATCGGCGCCGATGATCCCGAGGCCATGGTCCGGCATTCCGAGGAATGCCGTCAGCGAGGCTACGTGTTCGCCGCCGATCCCTCCCAGCAGCTTGCCCGGATGGACGGCGCCGACGCAGCGTCGCTGGTCACGGGAGCGAGCCTGCTGTTCACCAACGACTACGAGCTGGGACTGCTGCGGTCGAAAACAGGCTGGACCGACGACAAGATCCTGCGCTCCGTCGACTACCGGGTCACCACCCTGGGTTCGCACGGCGCGGAGATCGTCGCGGCGGACGGTAGCAGGCTTGCGGTGGCCGCCCTGCCCGAGCGATCGAAGACCGACCCGACAGGTGTCGGCGACGCATTCCGCGCCGGCTTCCTGGCCGGTCGGGCCAGCGGATTGACGATGGAGCGATCCGCGCAGCTGGGGTCGCTGATGGCCACCCTGACCCTGGAAACCGTAGGAACGCAGGAGTACGACCTGGACCACCTGACCGCGCGCGTCCGGCTGGCCGATTGCTACGGGGACGAGGCGGCCACCGAGATTGTGCACGCGCTGGGCTGGGCAGTCGCCTAGCGCGACGCCCTTCCCTGCGCACCCCTTCCCTGCGCACCCCTTCCCTGCGCCCCTGTTTGGCGCGGATCATCTTCCCCGGCGCGCATCAAGCGGTTGACTCGCGTTCCAGCAGTCCCACAACCGCAAACGTTCGTCCGCGCCGGCCCTTGTTGGCGCGGCCCTCCTTCTTTGGCGCGGCCCTCCTTGGCGCTGCCCTTCTTCCCGGCGCGCATCAAGCGGTTGACTCGCGTCACAGCAGTCCCATAACCGCAACGATCGTCCGCGCCGACGACGTTGATCCGCGCCCGAAGGGGGGCGGGGGCGGGGCTCAGAGGCGGACCGGATACTGCGGCTCCGCGATATGCGGAACGATCGCGCCGGTGACGAAGATCGCGTGCCAGATCTGGAAGACCAGGATCGTCCAGATCCGCCGGGAATGGTCGGCCTCGCCGGCCTTGTGAGCGTCCAGCATCGCCAGCACGGCCGCCGGATCGAGATATTCGTCGGTCTGCGCAGAGGTGATGATGTCTCGTGCCCACTCGTACGAGTCGCCGGCCAGGTAGTGCCGGATCGGCACGGGGAAACCCAGCTTTCGCCGGTGCAACACGTGCGGCGGCACGATCAGTTCCAGCGCCCGGCGCAGTGCGAGTTTGGTGGTCTGCTTGGTCACCTTCTGATCGGCCGGGATGGTGCGCGCCACGTCGAAAACCTCGGTGTCCAGGAACGGCACCCGCAGTTCCAGCGAGTTGGCCATCGTCATCTTGTCCGCCTTGACCAGGATGTCCCCGCGCAGCCAGGTGAACAGGTCGACGTGCTGCATCCGCGAAATGGGATCGATCCCCGCGACATCAGCGCTCTGGGCGTAGATCGGATCGGTGACGTCCCGGAACGACCGTGCGGGATCGTAGGTGCGCAGCAGCCCGGCCAGCTGGTCCTCGCGGAAGATCCGCGCGTTGCCGTAGTAGCGGTCCTCAAGGTCGAGGGAGCCGCGGCGGAGCATGTCCTGGCCGCGGAACCCCTGGGGGAGCGCGCGGCCGACGGCGGCCAGTCCACGGCGCATGTTGCCGGGCAGCGAGGTGAGCCGATTCAGGCTCATCGGTTCGCGGTAGATGTTGTAGCCGCCGAACAGTTCGTCCGCGCCCTCACCGGAGAGCACCACCTTGACGTGCTTGCGGGCCTCGTTCGCCACGAAGTACAGCGGCACCAGAGCGGGGTCGGCGACCGGATCATCCAGGTACCAGATGATCAGCGGCAGCGTCTCGGTCAGTTCCGTCTCGGACACCGTCCGCACCACATGACGCACGCCGATGGCCGCCGCGGATTCGGCGGCAACATCGACCTCGGAGAAGCCTTCGCGGTCGAACCCGGTGGTGAACGTCATCAGGTCGGGGTTGTAGCGCTTGGCCAGCGCCGCGATCGCGGTGGAGTCGATGCCACCGGACAGGAACGACCCGACCGTCACGTCGGCGCGCATGTGCTTGGCGACCGAATCGTCCAGCACGGCGGCGATGCGCTGGTACAGCGCGGTCCGCTCGGCGTCGCTGATCGCCGGCCGACCGGCGAACACCGGATGGAAGTAGCGTTTGGTCTGTACCCGGCGGCCGGGGCGGACGGTGAAGTGGGTGCCCGACTCGATCCGGCGGATCGAGGAATCCATGGTCGCCGGTTCGGGCACGTACTGCAGCACCAGGTAATGCTGCAGGGCCCGCAGGTCCACCCGCGCGGTCCCGGTGAGTTCCCGCAACCCCTTGGCCTCGGAGGAGAACGCCACGCCATGGGGAGTGCCAGCCGTGAACAACGGCTTGATCCCGAAGGGATCCCGCGCACCGAAGAGCACCCGGTCGACCGAATCCCAGATCAGGAACGCGAACATCCCGCGGAGCCGGGCCACGGCATCCGGACCCCAGAAGTGGTAGGCCGCGACGATCGCCTCACCGTCACCCTCGGTCGCGAACTGGGCGCCGTGGTCGGTCCTGAGCACCTCGCGAAGTTCCAGATAGTTGTAGATCTCCCCGTTGAAAACCAGCGCGTACCGGTCGGGCGATTCCGGTGGGCCCCAGCGCAGCGGCTGGTGGGAGTGCTCGATGTCGATGATCGACAGCCGGTTGAAGCCGAACACCACGTCGTCGTCGTGCCAGGTTCCGGCGTCGTCAGGGCCGCGATGACGCGCGCAGCGCATCCCGGCGGCGATCGAGTCCACGGCGGCGCCGGCCTGGCCGGTACCCGAGACAAAGCCCATCAGTCCGCACACGCGAACAGCCACCACCCTTGGTCGTCTGACCGCCAGTCATGCGATCGATGCGCCCCCACCCTCGAGTCGGCGACGCCGGTGCCCTCAGTATCGCGGCTCCCCCAGCGAAGGCGACGCACCGCGGTGCGCCCCGGCGTGCCCGATCGCACCGCCCCGCCATTCGTCGACGACTCGACACGCGCCCGCGAACCCCGCCCGGCCGGGTGCATCCGACAGCGACACGGTAATCTCCCGGTGTCGGGGACACGGTGCCCCGACGGCTGGATTCTGCGATTGCCCTCAGGTGGCACGTCGGGCGAGAGGAAAGGCGCACGTGACACGGTCTCGCGCGGTACGGCGAATCCTTCTCGTCGGGATGCTCGCCGTTGGTTCGCTGCTGCTCAGCGGATGTTCGTTCGCTGACCTGCCGCGCTTCGGCTGGCCGGAGGGGATCACTCCGCAGGCGCAGCGCATGCAGTACTTCTGGTCGTCGGCGTTCATCGCGGCGCTCTGCGTCGGCGTCCTGGTGTGGGGGCTGATGTTCTGGGCGTTCATCGTCTACCACAAGCGCAAGAGTGGGCCGCTGTACCCGAAGCAGACCAAAGAGAACCTGCCGTTGGAACTCGTTTACACGTTCGTGCCGTTCCTGATGGTCGGCGTGCTGTTCTACTTCACGGTGACGACCGAGAACTTCGTATTGGAAGAGCAGCCGAACCCGGACGTCACGGTGGAAGTCACCGCGTTCAAGTGGAACTGGGAGTTCAGCTACCCGGGCACCTCGGTGCCGGGTGGTGGCGAGGTGCACACCATCGGCACCAGCGACGAGATTCCCCTTCTGGTGCTGCCGGCCAACAAGCTCGTTCAGTACAACCTGCGGTCCAAGGACGTCATCCATTCGTTCTGGACGATCGACTTCCTGTTCAAGCGTGACGTGTTCCCGTACCCGGAGCAGAACCAGTCGGTGAACCACTTCCAGAACACCATCGAGCAGACCGGGGCGTTCGTCGGGCGGTGCGCCGAACTGTGCGGGACTTATCACAGCGCAATGAGCTTCGAGGTGCGCGCGGTGCCGGAGAACATCTACAACGACTATCTGGATTTGCGTCAAACGGTGAATCCGGCGACCGGCCAACCATTCTCGGCGGCGGATGCGCTGTCCGCCATCGGCACGCGAGACCCGTCCTGTGGAGAGTTGTGCGCTCCGCTGGCGACGACCACCTATCCGCTGGACACCAACCGGCAGGCCAAGTCCGAGTCGCTACCGCAGCAAGTAGGGGGTAATTGATGGCCGCCCACAGCCAGGCAACCGAGCAGCCGGCGGCAGCGGCCAAGGGCGGCATGCACGTCGAGACCTGGATCTTCGTCGCGTTGACCGTGTTCTTCGTGATCGCCGCGGTCGTCTACGCGATCCTGGCACCCACCGAACCGGTCGGCATCGTCGCGCTGTCGCTGACCGCCGGGCTGACGCTCATCATCGGCACGTTCTTCTGGTTCATCTCCCGGCGGCTGGACGAGCCACGGCCGGAGGACAACGACGAGGCCGAGGTCTCCGACGGTGCCGGTGACGTCGGGTTCTTCTCTCCGGGTTCGTACTGGCCGTTCACCCTGGCGCTGTCCGCATCGCTGGTAGCCGTTGCCACCGCGTTCTTGCTGTGGTGGCTGATGGTCATCGGTGTCGGGTTCCTGTTCTGGGCGATCAGCGGGCTGATCTTCGAGTATCACCGGCGGCCCGCACACCACTGACTCAGGTCGTTGACCACCGGCGTCCACGTCGAGACAGCTGCTGGCAGCAAAGCCCCGGAGCGGTCGTCAGGACGCCGGCGAACGAGGGAGTGGGCGGTCAACCCCCGCAACCCCTGATCGATCCGCAAGCCCCCGCATGTCCGCTGCCGCCAGCACCCCGAGCACAGCGGTGACGGGCGTGGCGGGCGGTAGGCGCACGAACCACACCTTCGGCGGCGGGCGGGGCCGGTTTCGTCGCCGACGAGGAGGGGGTACTGGTGGTGGCCGTCGCACTCCGCGGCCGCCACTGCGGACCGCTGAGGCCGGCTGACGACGTCAGGTTCAAGTCCTTGTCGCAAACAGAAGGCCCCTTCCCGTTGTCCGGGGAGGGGCCTTCTGCGCAAAGCCGTTGTGCAGGTCAGCGTTTGGTCGCCGCTTCGATCTCGCTGACCGGATGCAGTTCGTCGTCGTAGGCGATGTGACCGGAGTCGTCCGTCGGTGCGAGTAGACCCGGCACCGCGACACCCGCCGAGCCGAGCTGGTTCATCCGCTTGGGCACCGGCGCACCCTGGTAAGCCAGCGGGACCGGGTGACCGTGGCTGTCCACCGGACCGAGTGGCTGATGGACCTCGATGAACTGACCGTTGGGCAGCCGCTTGAGGATGCCAGTCTCGACGCCGTGCTCGAGCACCGCGCGGTCGGAATGCTGCAGTCCCAGGCACAACCGGTACGTCACCACGTAGGTCACGACCGGCAGGATGATCGAGCCTATTCGGCCGATCCAGGTCATCACGTTCAGCGAGATGTCCAGCTTGAGTGCGAACAGGTCGTTCGCGCCGTTGATCAGGTTCAGGATGTAGAAGGCCAGGAACGCCGCGCCCAGAGCCGTCCGCACCGGGACGTCGCGGGGGCGCTGCAGCAGGTTGTGGACCACGTTGTCCTTGGTGAAAGCCTTCTCGATGAAGGGGTAAACCAGCACCAGGATCATGAACAGGGTCGCCGCGAGTATGGACGGGAAGAACACCGCCGGAACCATGTAGTGCCCGAACAGGTTCCGGATCTCCCAGGCGGGCCAGACGCGCACCAGCCCGTCCAGGAAGCCCATGTAGAAGTCCGGCTGCACACCGGCCGACACCTGTGACGTGTTGTAAGGACCGAGGTTCCAGACCGGGTTGATCTGGAAGACCCCGCCCATCACCGTGGTGATCCCGAAGACCACCGCGAAGAACCCGCCTCCCTTCGCGGCGAACGAGGGCAGCACCCGCAGGCCGATGACGTTGTTCTCGGTGGCGCGGGGGGCGGCGAACTGGGTGTGCTTCTGGAACCACACCAGTGCCACGTGCACGGCGATCAACGCCAGGAAGATGCCGGGGATCAGCAGGATGTGCAGCGAGTAGAAGCGCGGAATGATGATTTCGCCCGGGTAGTCGCCGCCGAAAACCGCCCAGTGCATCCAGGTGCCGATCACCGGGATCGACAGGATGAACGCGCTCACCGCACGGAGGCCGGTGCCCGACAGCAGGTCGTCCGGCAGCGAGTAACCGAGGAAGCCCTCGGCCATGCCCAGGACGAGCAGCAGCACGCCGATGATCCAGTTCACCTCGCGCGGCTTGCGGAACGCGCCGGTGAAGAAGACGCGCATCATGTGCAGCATCATCGCGAAAACGAACAGCAACGCTGCCCAGTGGTGGATCTGCCGGATCAGCAGGCCGCCGCGAACGTCGAATGAGATGTTCAGCGTCGACGCGAAGGCCATCGACATCGGCACGCCGCGTAGCTTCTCGTAAACCCCGTTGTAGACCGTCTCTGCCATCGAGGCGTCGAAGAACAGGGTCAGGTAGACGCCGGACAGCAGCAGCACGATGAACGAGTACAGCGCGGCCTCGCCGAGCATGAACGACCAGTGGCTGGGGAAGACCTTGTTCAGCGCGGTCCGCAGCGGACGAGCGCCGTGATAGCGGATGTCGGCTTCGTCCAGGGCCTTCTGCACGGCGGACGGGCCCCCAGAAGCCTTGGTGGGGGTGGTGAGGCGACTCATCCGCTTGCCTCCTTGGGCTCGGAATACCACGCAGGAAACTTGCCGTTCTCCCAGAATCCGGGACCGACTGCTTCGACGAAGTCCTTGGTTGCCACGAAGTATCCCTCCGAATCGAGCTCGATCGGAAGCTGCGGCAGCGGGCGGGTGGCGGGTCCGAAAACCGGGAACGCGCCCTCGTAGACATTGAACTGCGACTGGTGACAGGGGCAAAGCACACGCCCGGTCTGCTGCTCGTACAGCGACACCGGGCAGCCGACGTGGGTGCAGATCTTGGAGAACGCGTAGAAGTCACCGAACTGGAAACCCTGCTGCCCGTCCCGGATCCGGACGACCGAATCGGATCGCAGCCGGAACAGCATGACCGCCGCGTCCGCGGCCATTGCCCCACCCGGCACGGCGGGGAACACCGTGACCATCGAGCCGGCGGTGATGTCCGCGGGCTTGATCGGGGTGCCGTCGATCTGCACCATCCGGACCTTGGTGCCGTCCGGTGCGGGCGCCCAGGGCGTCACCCAGAGCGGGGAATCGGCCCGCTCGGCCCACGGGTTCTTGATCAGTCCGCCGAGCACCGGGACCAGCGCGGCCACACCCAGCGCACCGCCCGCCGCCAGCAGCGAGCCCGTCAACATGCCGCGCCGCTTGATGCCCGCCTTGTCACCGGTGTCCAGCACCTGCGCGGCCAGGGTCTTCCGATCGACCTCGTCGGACATGCCGACATGTCGCTGCTGGATGGCCACCTCGTGCGGCATGATCTTCTTCGCCAACGAGACGACACCGAGGCCGAACAACAGGATGGTTGCGCCGAGCGTCAGCCCGATCAGCGGCGTGTACAGCGCGTACACCCACTGCCGATCCGAATACGCCGGCTCGTACTCGGCAGGCCAGAAGATGAACACGATGATGAAGATCAGGCCGAACAGCGCTGCCAGCAGGAACCACATCGCCACGTGCCGCTCGGCGCGCTTGTCCGCCGGGGAGCCCGGGATGTAGCGCTCGCCGTATTCGACCAGCTCGACGCCGTCAAGGGCCATGCCGAGGTGGGCCAACTCCTCCTTGGACATCCTCTTGAGTTCGTCCGCCTCGGGAACCTGCAGGTTCGGGTTGCCGCTCATGCCCTCGACCCCATCCACAACGTCGCCGCCACGATCGCACCCATCCCGACCAGGAAGGCGATCAGGCCCTCCGGCGCGGGGCCGAAGCCGCCTGCCGAGTAGCCGCCCGGATCGATGGTGGCCTTGTTGTTCTGGATGAAGGAGACGATCGCCTGCTTCTCTTCCGAGGTCAGTTGCCCGTCACCGAACTTCGGCATGTTCTGCGGTCCGCTGAGCATGGCCCCCCAGATCTGCCGGTCGGTGGCCTCGGTGAGCGCCGGTGCGTACTTGCCCTGGGAGAGGGCGCCGCCCTGGCCGGTGAAGTTGTGGCAGGACGCGCAGTTCAGCCGGTACAGCTCGCCGCCGCGCGAGATCTCCGCGTCGTTGCGCAGGTTCCCGTCCGGGATCTCCGGGCCGCCACCGTTCGCCTGGATGTAGGCGCTCAGCGAGTCGATGTCCTCCGGCTTGATCAACGGTTCCTTCCGCTGGATCTGCGCACCGTTGGCGTCAGCAGGCATGCGGCCGCTGGAGACTTGGAAGTACACGGCGGCTTCACCCACACCCACCAGCGACGGCCCGCGGCCCTGGACACCCTGCAGGTTCGACCCGTGGCAGGTGATGCACGCGGTCTCGTAGACCTGCCTGCCCGCGGCCACCTGCGCAGCGTCCACGTTTGCCGCGACCGCGGTCTCGCCAGCTGGCCTGAGCGCGCTGTAAGCGACGCCGAGTGCGGTCAGAACGAACAGCAGCGCCAAACCACCGGTGATCCGGCGCATCGCCTTGGAGCGGCGGCGACGTCTCGCCGGCCCGCTGGTGGGCGGTGTGTCGTGAGAACTCATTCGTGGACACCTCGTGCTCGGTAGCGGCGGGCGGATGCGGTGTGCCGGGAGGCGCGGTCCGCGTGGACTGCCGGTGATGCCGATCTTTTTACTACTGCCGAAAGCGGGTCAACGGATGCTGCCGGCCGCCGTCGGGAAATCCACATCGGTCATCTGACGATGTAGATCGTGGTGAAGAGCCCGATCCAGACCACGTCGACGAAGTGCCAGTAGTAGGACACCACGATGGCGCTGGTGGCCTGCGCGGGGGTGAACTTGGAGACCTTTGTCTTCGCGATCAGGAAGAGGAAGGCGATCAGACCGCCGATGACGTGCAGCCCGTGGAAGCCGGTGGTCAGGTAGAACACGGTGCCGTACGGCGAGGACGACAGCGTGGTCCCGTGCTGGGTGACCAGGGTGTGGTACTCGTTCGCCTGTCCGAGCACGAAGAGCAACCCGAGCACGAAACTCAGCAGGTACCAGCGGCGCAGCGAGAAGACGTCGCCGCGTTCCGCGGCGAACACTCCCCACTGACAGGTGAACGACGACGCGATCAGGATGATCGTGAAGACGGCCGCGTACCCGATGTTGAGCTCGGTGGGCTCCGGCGGCCACTTGCCATCGGTCTGTCCCCGGATCGTGAAGTAGATGCCGAACAGGCCGGCGAAGAACATCAGCTCGCTGGCGAGCCACACGACAACCCCAACGCTGACCATGTTCGGCCGGTTGAGCGTGTGGATCCGGGTGCTGAATGCAGGGGGCGCCGGCGGGCTGGTGGCTGTCGTCACAAGGGGATTATGGACTGTGCCCGGCGATCACGCGCCTGCGGGATCATCTCGGGCGGGTCGCGCCGCTCTTCCGGCCGCCGCGGGGGTCCCGCGCCCGACCGGTCGGTGGCTGGAGAATTGGCCGGTCACCGCCGGATGCGCCCGTGCGAACGGGGTTCTCGGGGTGGCTGCGAGAGGTTCGTCACCAGGCCCGTTTGCGCCCGCTGTGCCGCGAGACCAGACGCCGAAAGATGCGGGCACTAGCATCGTTGCCGTCAGGGTTCGGTTCCCGGCCGACCCGTCGTGGCCGCCGCATGAGCTCCACCGCGTGCCCGGTCGTCATCGAAGGTGGGCACAGGATGGGCGATTCCCGATGAGCAATCCCGTGTTGCTGGTCTACAGCCACCGGCCGGAAGTGCGCGAGCGCATCATCACCGCGATCGGCCGCCGGCCGGCACCCGACGTCGGTCGGGTCGACTACCTCGAGTGCTCCGGTGTGCACGAGGTGATCATGGCGATCGACGCGCAGGCCGCGGACATCGTCATTCTGGACGGAGAGGCGCAACCGACCGGCGGCATCGGGATCAGCAGGCAGATCCATCAGGAGGCGGCCGTCATTCCACCCATCGTGCTGGTGGTCCGGCGCGCTGACGACAGGTGGCTGGCCACCTGGGCCAAGGCCGACGAGGTCCTGGTCTACCCGCTGGACCCGGTGATCGCCGCGGAGACCATCGCCGCCCTGCTGCGTCGGCGAGGTGGTGAGGTGATCCGCTCAGCGGCCGATGGAACGGGCGCGCGGTGAGCGATAGCCGATCCTGGCCGACGCTGCTCACCCGGTTGCTGGCGGGGGAGGACCTGGACGGCGCGGACACCGGCTGGGCGATGGACAAGATCATGACCGGCGAGGCGGCCTCGGCCCAGGTGGCCGGCTTCGCGGTGGCGCTGCGCGCCAAGGGCGAGACACCGGCGGAGGTCGCGGGTCTCGTCGCGAGCATGCTGGCCCACGCCGTGCGGGTGACCATCCCACAGCGTGCGGTCGACATCGTTGGCACCGGCGGCGACCGTGCCAACACGGTCAACATCTCGACGATGGCTGCGGTTGTCATTGCCGGAGCGGGCGCACCTGTGGTCAAGCACGGCAACCGCGCGGCGTCGAGCAAGTGCGGGGCGGCCGATCTGCTGGAAGGCCTCGGCGTGACCATCGCCCTCCCCGCGGAGGCCGTCGCTCGCACCGTTCAGGATGTGGGCATCGGCTTCTGTTTCGCGCCCGTCTACCACCCGTCCTACCGGCACGCCGGGCCTACCCGGCGTGAGCTCGGCATCCCGACCGTCTTCAACTACCTGGGCCCGCTGACGAACCCGGCCCAGCCGGCCGCGGGCGCGATCGGTTGCGGCAACGCCGCGATGGCGCCGGTGATGGCCGAGGTGTTCGCCGCGCGCGGCGCGGACGTGCTGGTGTTCCGCGGCGACGACGGCCTCGACGAACTGACCACCACCACCACGTCGACGGTCTGGGAGGTGCGCGGCGGCACGGTCCGAGCGGTCAGCGTCGATCCCACGACCTGGGGTCTCGCCCGTGCGGAGCCGGCCGACCTACGCGGCGGTGACGTCGAGGCGAATGTGGCGGTCGCCCGTGCCGTGTTCGCCGGCCAGCGCGGACCCGTGCGGGACGCGGTGGTCCTCAACGCCGCGGCCGGCTTGGCCACCCACGCCGGCTTGTCCGGGGACCTGCCGGCCGACATGGCCGCCGGCGTCGAACGCGCCGGCGCGGCGCTGGACTCCGGCGCGGCGGCGGATGTGCTGGACCGGTGGGTCGCCGCCGGCCGGCGACTGGCCCCCGCGGACTGATCGTGTGTCGAGGCGCGCCGAGCCGCCCGGTTGTGCGGGGTCGAGCGGGCCAGGTTGTGCGGGGTCGAGCGGGCCAGGTTGTGCGGGGTCGAGCGGGCCGTGGAGTCCGAGCAGGGATCACCGCGACTCTAACCGTCAGCTGAAGGTTAAGAGTTCGCCGTTTCGAACGCACTCGGAGTGCAGAACGCCGGTCCGAAAGACAGTCGTGGCCGCTGGTCGGAATGGCTTGAGTTGGAGTGACGCAACGATACGAGCCAGGGACTGGCACCCCGCTTCTCGCACCACCTGGTAGCAGCGGCCGCGGAGCCCACGTCCCTTGCCCACTCGTGCCGGACGGCACTTGCCCCGCCTCAACGAGCGTCTCGTCCGCGGTTTCGCCCGCGCGGAGGCCATTGCCGGCACTGCCCATCGACTGGAGTCGTCGACTGTATTCGTCAGGCCTGCATGCCGATCGAGAACGCGTCGTCGGCGTCGCGCTGGGAGTAGGACCGGAAGGCGATGTGGGTGACGGTGCGCAGCACACCCTCCACCTTGGAGATGTGGCCCGGTACCAGTTCCGCGATCGCCTCGTGGTCCGCGACCCGGGTGATCGCCACCAGGTCGACGTCACCGGCGCAGGAATAGACCTGGTCAACGCCTGGTAGATCGGCGATCTGCTGGGCCGCCTCGGTGATCCGGTCGGCCTCAACATCGATGAGCACGATTGCCGTCACCATGGCCCGGGCCTTCCTGTTGTCCTGCGGTTGCTTGTCTCGCGGCTTGCTCGTGTTCGGACTGTCGCGGTCCCGCGCGGTGATCAGTTCCGTGATCCTGTGTCCCGATGCTATTCCCCGGCCCACGCACGCCTCCGCCCGATCATGGTTCGCGAGGTCAGGCTCCGCCCGCCCACCGACCTCGGGCCATGTCGGCGGCGCGCATGTACGGCCGCCAGCGACCTGCGCCCGCGGCCGGGCTGCACCACGGCTGCGAGGTCAGCACCAGCCGGGATCCCGGACGCTCGATCCAGCGCAGCAGGGTCGCGGTTTCCTCGGGGGAGGCGGCCGGCAGCGGTCCCTGACCGGGCAGCACCGTCTCAGCCGAAGCAACCAGCAGGTCGACCACCGGCATCGGATTGACCCCTCGGCGCGCCTGCCCTGCCGCGGCCAGCCGCCCGTACCTGATCACCGTCAGATCCCACCCGCCGCGATCATCCGGCCGGGCCACCACCATTTCGGCGATCCCGGCCAACGCTCCGAGCCGCTGCCGGCGATCGAGCGCTTCGGCAAGCACGGCCAGTCGATCACGCAGCACGGCCGCCTGATCGAATCGCCCCTCCCGGGCGACCCTGAGCAGTCGCTCCTTGAGCAGCCCCAGCAATTCGTCGGACCTGCCGTCCACCAACTCGGCGATCCGGTCGACGTGCACGTGGTAGCTGTCGGCGCTCTCCGCCCCCGAGCACGGCGCACCGCAGCGGCCGAGCTCGGCGAGAGCGCAGGGACTGCCATCGGGGTTGAGCCGGCGGATGCGGATCGTGCAGCGGCGGATCGGGACGGCGTCCTGCACCGCCTCCATCGCGGTGATCGCCATGGCCCGAGAGGTGAACGGCCCCAAGCACACCGGGGTCTGCGCCGGTGGCGTGCGGACCAGGCTCAGCCGCGGGAACGCCTCATCGGTCGCCACCAGCCAATGCAGTCGCAGTGGCGTGCGCGAGCGCCGGTTGTACGGAGGCTGGTGCGCGGCGATCAGCCGCTGCTCCCGCACTTCGGCCTCCAGCACATGGGCGCATTCGACGTGGTCCACCCGCTCGGCCAGCATCACCATCTGCCTGACCCGGCCCCTGGTCTCGGCGGCCGAGAAATAGGACCTGACCCGTTGGTGCAGGTTGCCCGACGTGCCGACGTACAGCACCTCGTTCGACGGCCCGCGGAACAGGTAGACGCCCGGGGTGGGTGGCAGGTGGTCGGCCAATCGGCGCTTGCGACGCCGGGCGGGGGAGACGTCCCGGCTCGCGTCCTGGAGCTCGGACAGGCTGTGCACGCCCAGCGTGCCGAGCCGCTCGAACAAGGCGTGCAGCACGTCCACCGTCGCCCTGGCATCGGTGAGCGCCCGGTGGTCCGGGGCCACCCGCGCGCCGAGCAGCGGCGCCAGTGCGGACAACCGCACGCTCGGCGCCTCGGCCCTACTGAGCACCCGGCGCGCCAGTCGCACCGTGTCCACGACCGCGGGCTTGGGCCACGGCAGCTCGAGTTGGGTGCAGGCGGCGCGCAGGAACCCGACGTCGAACCCGGCGTTGTGCGCGACCAGCACCGAGCCGCGGATGAACTCGAGGAACGAGGGCAGCACGGCGCCGATGCGCGGCGCGTCGAACACCATCGCGTCGGTGATGCCGGTCAGCATGGTGATCTGTGGCGGGATCGAGCGAGCTGGGTCGACCAGCGTGGCGAATTCGCCGAGCACCTCACCACCGCGGACCTTCACGGCGCCGATCTCGGTGATCGCCTCCGTCCGAGACGAGCCGCCGGTGGTTTCCAGATCGACGACCACGAAGGTGATCTCGCGCAAAGGATCGCCCAGGTCGTCGAAGCTGCGCTGGCTGGACACGCCCGCACCGCGGTCGGCGGACAGATCGGGCAACGGCCATCCGGGCACAAGTCCCTTGCGCGCAACCCGCCCGTGCGCCGACGCCGCCCAGCCGAGATCGGTTGCGCGGTCCGTTCGGTCGTGGTTCGCCCCGCCGAACGGGCGCTCATCGGTGAACACGGGCATGTCGGCGACGTTAGAACGTATGTCCGACAGTCCCGCTCGCGACGCGCCGACCTGGGGTGACGGTGATCTCACGGCTGCCGCGGCCGATGACGGTGAGGCACGATGACAGGGACGGGCGAAGGGAAAGTGGCAAACGTGAGGTCGGGCGCGGAGACGAGTGAGGGCGACGTCCTCTCGGCCGAGTCGATCGCTCCTGACCTGGAGAAACGTGGCGATCAGCGCGCGCCGGACGGGGATCCGATGCCGGACGGCACCGCGTCATCGGACCGAGCGCGATCCACCGACGCGCCGGATGGGTCAGACGTTCCCGACGAGTTGTCGGATTCGAGCTCGGCGCCGAGACCGGTCACGCAGCTCCCGGACGCGGTGCGGCTCAAGATCATCGGCTGGGCGGCCGAGGTGCTCAGCTCGGCACGCCCGATCGACATCCCGACCTCATTGGCCCGGGTCGCTCGGTTCGCGCCTACCAAACGCGCCCGGTTGGCGGGCGCCGCACTCGGCCAGGCCGTGCAGAACGACACGGCGTTTCGTGCACTGGTCGCCGAACGCGCCGCCAACGCGACGAATGACATCGGCCCGGTGTCGGCGGCGGCCCGTGCTTACCTGCTGCGGTCGCCGGATGAAGAGGAACTGCTCGACGCCGCAGTCGACACCGTTCGGGACAACGACGCACGGGCGCGGGTCGCCGAGCTGGAACAAACCGTGCGGAAGCTGACGTCGCAGTCGCAGCGGTTGACCTCCGAATTGGAATCCGCCCGCAGACAGGGCGCCCCCGATGCCCAGGCGATCGCGGACACCGAACGACTGCGACAGCGGTTGCGCGACCAGGGCACCCGCCTACGTGAACTCCAACAGGAGGTGGATACGGGCGCCACCCTGGCGGTGGAACGGATCACCGAACTGACCGCCGAACTCGAGCGCGCCAGGGCTAAGACCGTGGCCTGGCGGCAGCGGGCGGAAACGGAGGCCGTTCGCGCGGCTGCCGCACAGGAGCAGGTCAGCAGGATGCGTGAGGCCAGCAGCGACCGGCGGGCCGCCTCGGATCGGCGCATCGAGTTGCTGCTCAGCGCGCTCGAGGGCGCGGCGACCGGGCTGCGCCGGGAGTGGGATCTGCTCGGCGGTGGCGACGATCCGGCCGACGTCGTGGCGGCCCGGCTCTCCCGTGCGCTCCCCGGCGCCGAGCGGACTGCCGACCCGTCTCGACTCACCGCCTGGTTGGGATTGCCCGGTGCCCATCTGATCGTGGACGGCTACAACGTCACCAAGACCGGCTATCCCGAACTGTCCTTGGCCGAACAGCGTGACCGGCTGATTCGGGCGCTGGCGGCGCTCGCCGCGCGCACCTCGGCCGAGGTCACGGTCGTGTTCGACGGCGCCGCGGTGACCACCGCTCGGCCGCCCGGCCGGGGTATCAGGGTGCTCTTCTCGCCGCCCGGGGTGATCGCCGACGACGTGATCCGCGATCTGGTGCGCGCCGAACCTGCCGGCCGGGTGTTGATCGTGGTCAGTTCCGATCGGCAGATCGTCGAAGCGGTGAGCCGGGACGGCGCCCGCACCGCGGGGTCGACGGTGTTGCTAGCTGCTGCAGGCTGACCGCCGCCTCGCTGCTGCAGGCTGAGCGCCGCCTCGCGGCCGCCGGCTGAGCGCCGCCTCGCCGCCGCCGCCTCGCTGAGCGCCGCCTCGCTGCTCACCGGGGCGCTGTCGGTGGTCTCACCTAACGTCCGCGGTGCGGCATGGGGTGACGAGCCCTTCGCCGCATCCAGAGCGGACGCTGGCCATCGGCCAGGGCGCCCGGAACGACGAAAGGTGGTCAGCGATGCTCGTGGACTGCGATCAGTGTGCGGTGCGAGGCCCGGCCTGCAGCGGGTGTGTGGTGACGGTGCTGCTGGGCTCGACGCCGGACGGTGTCGAATGGGACGAAACCGAGCGCGCCGCGTTGGGGGTGCTGGCCGATTCCGGCCTGGTGCCGCCACTCCGGCTGGTGCCGACCCATGGCCATCGCAAACGGGCGGTGGGCTGAGCCACCACCACCACCACAAGCACCAGCAGGAACAGCACGGCGGCGGTCCAGCGCCGCCGTTGTTAGCAAGAACACTGTTGTGCGCTGGCATCTGGCTAACTGGTGCCCGAGGGAATCCGCGGGAGCTCTGTGACTCCGCTGGGCCGGACGGGTCTAGGGGGTGCCGGCGCCTTTTCCGGGATGGACGTAGTGGTGGGCTTTGGCAGGTCACCTATCTGCAGTAGCCGGTCACCTACGCCTGAATGGGTGAAGCCACTTCGCACATGCCCCGAATGGGGTATCGATCTGGATGACGAGGGCGTCCGGGATGAGCATCGAGGGATGTGACGTTCGGTTCAATTCTGTGACCGAGAGTCGCGACGCCACCCGTTGGAGACATCCTTGCAGGTCGCAGCGATGGCCGCCGGAGCGGACGGGTGAGCAATGTCACCGATTCGTAGAACTGGGGCTCCCCCGCTGGACTCATGCGTGTCCGTCTCGTAACCTGGCCGAGACCTTGGATCGTGATCACCATTCGGGTGTACGAGCGGGGCCACCGCCGAATCGACGTGATTGAAAGCGTCGAACCGGGGAACCAGGTTTCTTGAATGGGGTGAATCCCCTGGACCGGCGCCCGTGCGTCGCCGATCACCAGGGGTAGGGCTACTTCCTGGCCCGAATCCGTCAGCTAACCCGGTAGGCGGCTAGAGGAAGGTACGCCTGCCGTGGCGACGTGCGATATCAGCGAGCGCTCTACCACCCACCGGATCGCTCCACATCGCTTCAAGATCATGATCGCCGGAACGGTCGCGGCGCTGGGACTGAGCCTGCTCGCCGCCATGCCGGCGGGGGCCGATCCCACCAATCCCGCCACCTCCGATGAGGCCCAGCAGGCGTGGCTGGACAGCTCTCAGCGCGCTGAGGCTCTGAACGATCAGGTCCTCGCCGCCCAGGAGAGCGAACAGGCCGCCACCACAGCCGCCGCCGTGGCGGCCGGCCAGGTCGCCCAGGCCAAACAGACCGTCGACGCCGCTCACACCGCGGCGACGAGCGCCGACGCGGCCGCCGCGAGCTACCGGGACAAGCTGAACGCCTTCGCCAACGCGAGCTTCCGTGGCGCTCGGATGGACCAGCTCAGCGTGTTGTTGACCGCCGACTCCGCGGACGACTACCTCGACCAGGTGTCCTCGCTCGATCGGGTCGCCGCGGACACCCAACAGACCCTGGACGAAGCACTGGCCGCGAAGACCGCAGCGCAGCAGGCCAAGGCTGCCGCGGACGCCGCGCAAGCCACCGCCGAGAAGGCGAAGTCCGACGCGGATGCCGCGCAGGTGGCCGCCGTGCAGGCGACCGCCGACGTCACCGCACGCAAGGGCGCGCTGGACGTCGAGGCCGCGCATTACCGGCAGCTGGCCGACTCGCTGTCCGAGCAGGAACGGCAGGCCGCCATCGCCGCCGCCGAACAGGCGAACGCTGCGGCCAACCAGGCCGCGGCGCCTGCGCCGGCCGCGGCCAACCGCTCGCGCACGGATGCCGTCCAGCAAGAGGCCGCGGCACCGGCCGCCGCGGCAAGCGACTCTGCGTCTGCCGCCGCGCCAGCCGCCGCGGACCCGGCACCCGCACCGGCGGGTAACTCCGCAGCCGCTACCGCGGTCGCGGCAGCGCTGTCCAAGGAAGGCGCCGCGTACGTCTACGGCGCCGCCGGTCCGAATGCCTTCGACTGTTCCGGGCTCACATCGTGGGCGTGGGCCCAGGCCGGGGTCTCGATTCCCCGGACATCCAGCGGGCAGGGCGGCCTCCCCGTGGTGGCCCTGAGCGAGTTGCAGCCTGGTGACGTGGTGACCTATTACTCGCCGGTCAGCCACGTGGCGATGTACATCGGCGGCGGCCAGGTGATCCATGCGTCGACCGAGTCACGCCCGGTGTACATCACCTCGGTCAGTGGCGCCGGTCCGAACCCCGTCGGGCACCGGGTGGGCTGACACCGCTTTCCTCCCCGGTCCCGCCGAGTTCGCGGTGCGGCCCGTGTTGGCCACGGGCGTGCTGCGTGCGCCGTCTTCCGTACCAACTCTGATCATGATTCTTCAACCCCAGATCGCCGATGCGGACCTGCCGGGGGCGCATCGGCGATCTGTCATGCTCTGGGGGCCTCGCTCCCAGCAGAAGGGTTGGATCCCACCCCGTGCGGCGCACATTGCTGGTGACGAACGACTTCCCGCCGCGGACCGGCGGCATCCAGTCCTACGTGCAATCGCTGGCAGAGCGCCTGCCGCCCGACGACCTGGTCGTCTACGCGCCGTCGTGGGCCGGCGACGGGGAATTCGATGCCCGGCAGCGGTTCCGGGTCTTTCGGCACCCTGGCTCGCTGATGCTGCCAGGGGAGTCCGTGCGCCGACGGGCCGTCGAGTTGATCCGTGAGCAGCGGATCGAGGCGGTCTGGTACGGCGCGGCAGCTCCGCTGAGCTTGATGACCCCCCGCCTGCGCCCGGAAGGAATCGTGCGCACCGTGGCGTGCACGCACGGGCACGAGGTGGGGTGGTCCATGCTGCCCGGACCGCGACGGGCGCTGAGCCGGATCGGCCGATCCAACGACGTCCTGACCTTCGTCAGCCAGTACGCCCGTCGCAGGATCGCGTCCGCGCTCGGACCGATGGCCGCGTTGGAGTACCTCCCGCCCGGGGTGCGGACCAGCACCTTCCGGCCGGATCCGGTGGCCAGGCGCAGGATGCGGGAGGCCTACGGGCTGCGCGGCTCCCGGGTCCTGCTGTGCGTGTCGCGGTTGGTGCCGCGCAAGGGCCAGGACACCCTCATCCGCGCGCTACCCGTGGTGCGCGCGCGGATCCCCGACGTGGTGTTGATGATCGTGGGCGACGGGCCCAACGCACGGCGGTTGCGTGGCATCGCAACACATCTCGGCGTCGGGGACCGGGTGGTGTTCACCGGTGGTGTGCCATGGTCCGATCTGCCGGCGCTGTACGCCGCCGGGGACGTGTTCGCCATGCCCTGTCGCACCCGCGGCTCCGGGTTGGACGTCGAGGGCCTTGGGATCGTCTTCCTCGAAGCGCAGGCCAGTGGGTTGCCGGTGATCGCCGGGCGCTCCGGCGGCGCCCCGGAGACGCTTCGCCCCGACCGCACCGGACTGGTGGTGGATGGGCGCGATGTCAACCAGATCGCCGACGCGGCGGCCGGACTGCTCGCCGACGACGATCGTCGCCGGGATTGGGGGGCGGCGGGGCGCGCCTGGGTGCAGAGCGCGTGGAACTGGGATTCCTCTGCCGCCCGGCTGGCCGAGCTGCTGTCCGGCTGACCCGAAGCCGGAGGCATCGGGCGCCCACGGCGGGACGGCCGCGCCGGGGGGAGCGAACGGTGACCATGCCAACCCGGTCGTGGCAGCAGAGTGTCTGGATGGAGGAGCGCCGCTTATCGAACGGGTGAGTTCGCTCACAGCGCGTCAGCAATTTGAGCGTGGACAACGTTGTCGATACCGTTTCGGGAAGATGACGTGGGTGCCGACAATTGCCCCCATCCGTGTCCTTCTCGTAATCTGATCGAGACCTTGGAACGCGACCGCCAGTCGGGCGGTCCGCCGGGTCACCGCCGAATCGATGCCACCGCATCGAACCGGGGAACCAGGTTTCTTGAATGGGGTGAATCCCCCGGGATCGGCGCTGCCCGCGCGTCGCCGGTCATCGAGGGTAGGGCTTGTCCTGGCCCGAATCCGTCAGCTAACTCGGTAGGCGGCAAGGATGAAGGGCGCGCCTGTCCGGTGACGACGCACAATCATGGCTACCCGCTGCGCCGGCGCAGGGGTCGTCATTCCACGGGCCACCAGATCGCGCTGAGCCCCTCCCTTGGCCGTGGCTCCAGAATCGGGGCTACCCGCCGACGGGGCACCGGTATCGCCCGACCCGCCGCGGTGATCCTCGCGGCCGCGACCCTCGCCTTCGCAATCGTCCCTGCCTCGCCCGCAGCCGCGGATGCGGCGGTTTCCACAGTCGCGGCCGCGGCACCCGCCCCGGCAAACCCCGTCCTCCCGGCCGCTCCGGCCTCGGCGGATGCCGCCAAGCAGGCGTGGATCGACGCAGCCCGCCGGGCGGAGACCTACAACGAGCAGGTGCTGGCGGCTCAATCTGTTGTGGATGCCGCGAAGGCGACCGCCGCGGAGAAGGCGGCGGCGGTGCAGGCAGCTGCGCAGGCGACCGCCGTCGAGCAGCAGAAGGTCGCAGCGGCCGACGCCGTGGTGGCCGCCTACCGGGCCAAGGTGGACGCGTTCGCCAACGCCACCTTCCGTGGCACCCGACTGACCGACCTGTCCGTCCTGCTGACCGCGGAATCGCCGGAGGACTACCTCGACCAGGCGTCATCGCTCAGCCTGATCGCCGACGAACAGCACACCACCCTGACCGACGCGCTGGCCGCCAGAAGGACCGCTGACGATGCGCGGTCGACCGCACAGGCCAGCCTTCACGAGGCTCAGCGGGCGCGGGATCAGGCGGACCAGGCCGAGGCCGCTGCCGAGCAGGCGCGGGCCGACCTGGACACCGGCAAGGCCCAGCTGGACGCCGAGATCGCCGTCTACCAGCTCGCTTATGCCCAACTGTCCACCGCGGACATCACCGCTGCCGCGGCGGACGCAGAGGCTGCCAACCAGGCCGCCGCGGCGCGGGGCCGGCAGGCAGAGCAGGCTGCTCAGCGCAGCCGTTCGGGGCTGGCCGACGATGCTCCGCCGGTCGAGGCCGGTCCGGAGTTCGCCGCATGGTCGGCGCGGCATGCGCCGAGCGTGCAGGCCGGCATCGCCGTCGCGGCCGCCCTGAGCCGGCAGGGTCTGCCCTATGTTTGGGGCGCCGTCGGCCCCGACAGCTTCGACTGCTCGGGTCTGATGTTGTGGGCCTGGCAGCAGGCGGGGATCGAAATCCCGCGGAACAGCGCCGCGCAGGCCGACACTCTGCCGACCATCCCGCTGGACCAGCTGCGGCCCGGCGATCTGGTCACCTTTTACTCACCGGTCAGCCACGTCGGCATCTATGTCGGCAACGGCCTTGTGCTGCACGCCTCGATGCCGGGCGTGCCGATCAAGGTGGTACCGCTGGCCGCCGCAGGGCCGAACCCGAACGGGCACGCGGTCAACCGGTAGGCAGGCCCGGGCCGGTCGACCGCGGCGCGGCGCGGTGAGCGAGCCGGTTACCGTGACGTCCGTGCGCGTCTCGTTCGTCTCCGACATCCACGGCAACATCGCTGCGCTGCGCGAGGTGGCCCGACAGGCGGAACAGCTCGTGGTGCTCGGTGACCTCGTCGACTACGTCGACTATTGGGAGCCGTCAGCGGGGATCCTGGGCCGGGTCTTCGGCGAGCAGAAGGTGCGGCAGTTCATTGCGCTCCGGGTCGCCGGGGATTTCCTGCAGTTGCGTGAATTCAATCGCGGGCTGTGGGAATCCACCGACGATCCGGTCGGTGTCCTGACTGACGTGGTGTCCGCGCTGTACCGGGACGTGCTTGCCGCGGTGCCGCCGTCCACGTTGCTGACCCTGGGCAATGTCGACGTCGCCACGGTGTGGAACGAGGTCGCCGGCTCGCAACTCCCGTACCGGGACGCCGAGGTCGTGCAGATCGCTGGCCGCATCATGGGTTTCGTGGCGGGTGGGTCGGCGCGGCCGGGTGCAGTGTTCCACGAGACGGATCACGCTTGGCAACCGCTGGTCCGATCGGCGGTCGACTATCAGGCCGCAGTCGGGGCGCTGGGGCCGGTCGACATCCTGTGCTCGCACGTCCCGCCCGGTCTCGCTGAATTGCGCTACGACGTGGTGCCGGCCAGATTGGAGATGTACGGCCCCGGCCTTCGCGAGGCGATCGACGCGCACTCCCCGGCACTGGCGGTGTTCGGTCACGTCCATCAGCCGCTGAGCCGGCGCACCCGCCGCGGCCGCACCGAATGCGTGAATGTCGGCCATTTCCAACGGTTTCCGCGGCCGTTCGACGTCTACCTGGACTAGCCGGACAGCTGGGTCAGCACATGTGCGTCGTCGACGCGCAGCACCGACCGCATCCACTGTGGTGGGTGCGCAGCCGACACCCCGCGACCTGGGTAGCCTTCCACCCATGGCTACACCTTCTTCGCAGTCGCTGATCATGGCTGCCGACCCCGCCGCCATCATGGACGTGATCGCCGACTTCGACGCGTATCCGGAGTGGACAGGCTCGGTCAAGAGCACCCACATCACCGATCCCGGTGACGGGCACCGTCCGGCGCAGGTCCGTCTGGCGATGGATGCCGGCCTGCTCAAGGACACCTACGAACTGGCCTACGACTGGGCTCCCGATGGCATGTCGGTCTCCTGGACGCTGGTGTCCGGGCAGTTGCAGAAAGCGCAGGAGGGCTCGTACGTGCTGCGCGCCGTCCCGGACGGCACCGAGGTGACCTACACCCTGATGGTCGACCTGGCCGTGCCGATGATCGGGGTGCTGCGCCGCAAGGCGGAGCGGGTCATCCTGGACACCGCGCTGAAGGAATTGCGCAAGCGGGTCGAGGCGGGGTGAGCTCGGGGGTTCGGCCGGGCACCAGGATCGCGCTGCACACCGGCAAGGGCGGGGTCGGAAAGACCACCATCTCCGCCGCGACAGCGGTGGCCTGCGCGGAACGGGGTTCACGCACGCTGCTCGTGTCGACCGATCCAGCCCACTCGGTGGCCGATGTGCTGGCAGTGCCGGTCGGCGCGGATCCGACCCCGGTCGACGACGTCCCCGGGCTTTGGGCAGCCCAGGTCGACACCCGTGGCAGGTTCGAGCAGAGCTGGTCGCAGATTCGCGGCTACCTGGTCGGCGTGCTGGCCGCGCGTGGGATGGCCGAGGTGCAGGCCGAGGAACTGACCGTGCTGCCGGGTGCGGAGGAGATCGTCGCGCTGCTGGAACTGCGCCGCTTGGCCGAGTCCGGCGACTTCGACGTGATCGTCGTCGATTGCGCGCCGACCGGCGAGACGCTGCGCCTGCTCGCCCTGCCGGAAACCATCGGCTTCTACGCCCAGCGGCTGATGGGCGCGCCGCATCGGGTGCTGAGCAGCCTCGCGGCCAGCTTCACCGGGACGCCCGGCTCGGTGCCCACTGCCGCGGTCCGGGACGCCTTCGGTGAACTGCTCACCGAGCTGATGGCGGCCCGCACCCTGCTGGCCGATCCCGACGTCACCGGGGTGCGGTTGGTGCTGACCCCGGAGCGGGTGGTGATCGCGGAGGCCCGCCGGCTGTTCACGGCCCTGTCGCTGTACGGGTTCACCGTCGAGGCCGCGATCGTCAACCGGGTGTTGCCGCCCAATGCCGGCGGCGAGTTCCTGCGCCGCCAGCGCGAGGCGCAGCGTGAGGCGCTGGTCCAGGTGTCCGAGTCGTTCGAGGGCATGACGATCCGGCACGCCCCGATGATTCCCGGCGAACCCGTTGGCGTGCAGGCGCTTTCTGCGTTCGCCAGGGTCGTCTTCGGGGACGCGGATCCGCTCGCGTCCACCGGTCACTCGATCGGTATCGACGTCGAGGGCGCCGACGGGCAGTACGTGCTCGCGCTCCCGCTGCCGCTGGTGCAGCGGGGTGATCTGACGCTGTCCCGTTCGGGTGACGATCTGGTGGTGACGGTTGGCGACGTTCGCCGCCGGATCTCGCTGCCGTCCGTGCTACGGCGCTGCAAGGTCAGCGGAGCCCGGTTCGACCACGGCAGGTTGCTGATCGAGTTCGACGCCGATCCGGGCCAGTGGCCGCAGAGCCTGCGCGAATCGGTGTTGTCCGAGGTGACCGAACAGATGCTGGGTACCGCATGACACCCTCCGGCGGCGGCCCGACCGAGGGGAGCGGGCCGACCGACGCCGACTCGACCGACGCCGACTCGACCGACGCCGACCACAACCGCACGGCCGGCAGCGACGGCCCGGCGGATTCCTCGGCCGGCACGACGAACCGGTCCGGCCCACCGTCCATCGGTCCGCTGGCAGTGGAGGCGGCGCTGCTGCTGGACGTGATGGCCGATCGGTTGACCTCGATGCGCCCAGCAGCGGAATCCAGCTCGGGCCAGGCCGGCGAGTCCCCGCCCGACATGACGACGGCCCCACCTTCAGCTCCGCCCCCAGCTCCACCGTCAGCCTCACCAACGGCTCCACCGACGACGCAGGCCCGATCGGAGCCAAGCCTCGGTCCCGACGGCCGGTGCCCGGAATGCGGCTCGATCCCGGGCGCCTCCTGCACCGCATGCCCGCTGTGCCGGTTCCTGGCCGTGCTGCGGGGTGAACGCCCGGAGGCGACGGCCAAGCTGGTCGACGGGGCATTGTTGATCGTGCGGACGCTCCGCTCGCTGCTGCCGGAGGCCGAGCCTGCGGCAGCGACGAGCGGCGGCAATGCCGGCGGCTCCGGGGAACGCCGCCAGGCCGGAACCCCCGGGTCCGCGCCGCGCCGCCCCGGCGGCCTCGAGCACATCGACATCCGATGATCCCGACCATCGGGATCGACATCGGCGGCACCTCCGTGCGCGCCGCCGTCATCGGCTCCTCGGGGAACATTCTCGCCTCGCTCCGCGACCTCACCCCGCACACCGAACGCGAGACGGAGGACCTGCTGGTCAACCTGATCTCGAAACTTGCTGCCACCCAACTCGTTTCAGCGGTTGGGCTGGCAGTGGCCGGTTTCGTCAGCCGGGATCGGCAGCGCATCATGTTCTCCCCGCACCTGGCGTGGCGGGATGCCGACGTGCCCGCCCGGATCTCCGCGCGGGTCAACCTGCCGGTCACCATGGATCACGACGTGAACTCCGCCGCCTTTGCCGAGTACCGCCGTGGCGCGGCCGCGGACGCGCCGATCGCGTTGCTGATCGCGCTGGGCACCGGGATCGGCGCGGGGTTGATCATCGACGGCCAGATCTACCGCGGTGCGCACGGGGTGGCTCCGGAATTGGGCCACCTGACGGTGGTGCCCGATGGGCGGGACTGCCCGTGCGGCAAGTACGGCTGCTGGGAGCGGTACTGCTCGGGCACGGCACTTGCCGAGACCACCAGGCACCTGATGACCCGCGGCGACGCGCCGATCCTTATGCGGTTGTGCGAAGGCGACCCGGACGCCATCACCGGCACCATGGTCGCGGTGGCCGCCACCGAGGGCGACCCCACCGCGCTGGCCGCGATGGACGACATCGGCCGGTGGCTGGCCGCCGGGCTGGCGCTGGTCACCGACGTGCTCGACCCCGAGGTCATCGTGGTCGGCGGCGGCGTCGCCAGCGCCGCAGGGATGTTCCTTCCGCTGGCGGTGTCGGAGTTCGCCAAGATGATCACCGGCGCCGGGCATCGGCCGGTGCCCAGGGTCGAACTCGCCAGGTTCGGCGACCGGGCCGGCATCATCGGCGCGGCGCTGATGGCCGCCGAACGCTGATCCAATCTCGCTCGGATCGCTCGGATCGCTCGGATCGCTCGGATCGCTCGGATCGCTCGGATCGCTCGGATCGCTCGGATCCGGTCAGATCGGCTCAGAAAGCTGCACCTGCTCAGACCACCGCGCCGTCGTCCTCCCCATCGCCGTCTCCGTTGCCGTGCTGCCGCCGCATCCCGGCGACCAGCAGTCCGGCCCCGCTGACGAGCAGCGCCAGCGCCAGGATCAGCACCAGATCGGGTCCGACGGAGAGCAGGCCAGGCCTGGCGACCAGCAGGATCCCGGCGGCCATCAACAGCACCGCGCCGATGGTGCGGCCCTTCGGCCGCGGCAGCGGGGGTGGTGCCGGCGGTGTGTAATGCGCATCGTCGGCGGCCAGTTCGGCCTCGCGCGCGGCCTTCTGGGCCTCGTACGCCTCGACCTCCATAGCCCTCTCCAGCCGCCGGAGCTCGCGGCGGCGGGCGCGTTCGTCGGCCGAATCGCGGCCGGTCGGGTGCTGCGGGTAGGCCGCCGGCGGCCGGCGGCCGGGTCCGGCCGCCGGGTTCCCGTCCGGAGCACCCGGACCGGCACCCGGACCGGAACTGTCATCGGCGGCCCACCGCATGTGCGGCGCGATCCCGGACACGATGGCTGCGAACGCCGCGTCCACATCGGTGTCCGAGGGTTCACCCGGCACCGGGTCGGCGCCGATCTCCGGATCCGCCGCCCGGTCTGCCGGTGGTTCGTCGGCGGCTCCGCGGACCGGTTCGTCATCAGCTCCCGGGGTCACGGTCACGGCAACCCCGCGGTGACCTTCTCGATGAACTCCACCGACGAGGTGAAGATCTCGTCGGCGTCGTTGTCCATCGTCGCGACGTGGTAACTGTTCTCCAGCCAGATCTCGGTGACGTCGGTCGAGGAGATGCCGTCGAGCACCATCTGCGAGTTGACGGGTTCCACGACGTGGTCCACCCGGGAGTGCAGTAGCAGGACCGGCACGGTGACCTTGGCGAGATCACGACGGACGACGGGCCATGCACGCGACAGCGAGTACATCGCCTTGACCGGGACGACCTTGTAGCCAGGCTCGGTCACGCCAGGTTTGGCGATATCTCCGACGATGCCAGGGTAGGCCGGGACCGCGAAGCGCAGCAGCGGCAACAAGTACTTGGCGTCTTTGCGCAGGGTCATCACGGACGGGTTCACCAGTACCAGGCCGGCCATCGCGTCGGGATACAGCTCGCCCATCCGTAGTGCGAGCGTCCCGCCCATGGACAATCCCGCGACAACCACCGCCCGGCACCGCGATGCCAGTTCCTGCAGGGAGCCACTGACAGCGCCGAGCCAGTCGTCGAAGGTGGTCCGGTTCGCGTCCTGCCAACGGGTGCCGTGCCCGGGCAGCAAAGGGAGCCGGACGCTGTAGCCCTCGGCGACCAAATGGTCGGCCCACGGCCGCAACGAACCGGAGTTGCCAGGGAATCCGTGACACAGCAGCACGCCCACATCGCCGCCGTCGTGGCTGAACGCCCGCTGCGAGTCATCTGCGATCGCGTCGGTCGCATCGGTCATCTGCACTCCTGAAAACTCCGGCCCCTTCCTCCATGGTCGCACGACCCGCGACCGGACCCGCCGAACCGTCGGGAAGGCGGGCGGAGGTTTGCACCGCAGCGTACGGTTGTCGCAGTCGTCATCCGCGAGCTAAGGGGCTTTCCCGCGTGCTCTACAACCTGGTCAAGTACGTCCTCCTCGGGCCGATCCTCCGATTGTTCTTTCCCTGCAAGGTGATCGGCGCCGAGTACATCCCGGAAGATGGCGGCGCCATCCTGGCCGGTAATCACGTGTCGGTGGCCGACTCGTTCTTCACCCCGCTGCACATCAAGCGGCGGGTCACCTATCTCGCCAAGAGCGAGTACTTCACCGAGAAGGGCATCAAGGGCCGGTTCAAGCACATGTTCTTCGCCGGGGTCGGCCAGGTGCCGATCGACCGCAGCGGCGCCTCCGCGGCGCACGACGCCCTGATGACCGGCGTGCGGATCCTCAAGGAGGGCAAGCTGCTCGGCATCTACCCGGAGGGCACCCGCTCGCCCGACGGCCGGCTGTACAAGGGCAAGACCGGGGTCGCCCGGATGGCCCTCGAGGCCGGCGTGCCCGTCGTCCCGCTGGTGATGCTGGGCACCGACAAGGTCAACCCGATCGGCTCGAAGATCTGGCGCCCGCACCGCATCACCATGGTCGTCGGGCGGCCGCTGGACTTCTCCCGGTACGAGGGGTTGGCCGGCGACAGGTTCGTGGAACGATCGATGACCGACGAGATCATGTACCGGCTGATGGAGATGTCGGGCCAGGAGTACGTCGACGTCTACGCCACCAAGGTGAAGGCCGATCTGGAGGCCGCCAAGGCGGGAGCCTCCGGGACCGATACCGAGGCGGGAGCCGGCGCGGCCCCTCAGGGACGCGGACCCGGAACGGTGACCAGGCTGCCCGGCACCAAGGCCGGCTGATTCCGCCTTGGTCCGACCCACACCGAGCGGCCCGGTCGCGCGGTACTTCTACGACTGCGAGTTCATCGAGGACGGCCACACGATCGAGCTCATCTCGATCGGCGTCATCGCCCAGGACGGCCGCGAGTTCTACGCGGTGTCCACCGAGTTCGACTCCGGCCGCGCCACCCCGTGGGTCCGCCGCCATGTGCTGAACAAGCTGCCGCCGCCGGCCGACCCGGCATGGCTGTCCCGGTCGGCCATCCGCGACGCGCTGTACGCGTTCCTGTCCGCGCCGAAGCTGCCGGTCGAGTTGTGGGCCTGGTACGCCGCCTACGACCACGTCGTGCTGGCCCAGCTCTGGGGCTCGATGCCCGAGCTCCCCCGTGACGTCCCGCGGCTGACCAGGGAGATCCGCCAGCACTGGGAGGCGGCCGGTTCGCCGCCGATTCCCGGCCCGGGCACCGATCGGCACGACGCGCTGGCCGACGCGCGGCTGGCCTACACGCGCTGGCAGGTCGCCCAGGACGTGCTGCACGCAAGAAACCCGGGTTGGGGCTGACGCCCCACCGGCGCGGGTCCCCATACCGGCGGCGCAGGACCTTCGACTCTGCTGGTCGGACGATGGTGCGCGTCTACTGGCCCGTGTCGGCGAGCGCCGATTAGTCCGCTCGTGCGGCGGAGGTGGTCCGGCGCCCCTGTTTTCAGGGAGGCCGTTGTCATGACCACTCAGGAGGGCCGCGCCGGCGGGGCCGGCAAGCTGTCATCGGCCACCGGAGATTCGGACCGTCGCGACGATCAGCCTGGGACGGTGAGGCCGCCCCTGGTCATGTGGGATCCGCGGATGCTCGGCTACGACCTTGGCGGGCATCATTGCCTGGATCCCTTGAGGTGGGAGTTGACCTGGCTGTTGGCGCGGAGCCTGGGCGTCATCGACGGTTTCGAGGTTTCAGTCCCGGAACCTGCCGACGCCCAGACCCTGGGTCTGGTGCACACCGCGGGTTACATCGATGCCGTGCGCCGCGCCTCGCGACCGGGGTTTGCATTCTCGGTCGGCCACGGGCTCGGAACCGCGGACAATCCGATCTTTCCCGGCATGCATGATGCCTCGGCGCTGATTGCCGGGGCATCGGCCGGAGCGGCGCGGGCGATCGCCCACCGGGAGGTGGACCGAGCGGTCAACTTCTGTGGCGGCCTGCACCATGCGATGGCCGACTGGGCCTCCGGGTTCTGTGTGTACAACGACGCGGCGCTGGGCATCGCGGTGTTGCTGGAGGAGGGCGTTCGCAGGGTGGCGTACGTGGACGTCGACGCGCATCACGGCGACGGCGTGCAGGCCGCGTTCTACGACGATCCCCGAGTGTTGACCGTGTCCATTCATGAGTCGGGCCAAACGCTCTTCCCTGGCAGCGGTTGGCCGTGGGAGTGTGGGCATGGCGAAGCGTGGGGCACATCGGTCAACCTCGCGCTGCCGGCCGGAACGTCTGACGCATCCTGGCTGCGGGCTTTCCATGCCGTTGTTCCAGGGGTGGTACGGGCTTTCCGGCCCGAGGTGTTGGTCACCCAGCACGGCGTGGATACCCACGGCGAGGACCCGTTGACCCACCTGAACATGACCATCGACGGCCAACGAACCTCCTACGAAGCGCTGCGGGAGCTGGCCGAGACGGTGACCGGCGGTCGATGGCTGGCGCTGGGCGGTGGCGGCTATTCGTTGGTGCGGGCGGTGCCCCGCGCATGGACTCATCTCCTCGCAATCGTGTCCGGCCATGACGTCGATCCGGCCACACCACTACCCAAGAAGTGGCTCGCGCAGGCAGCGGCAGCGCGTCCCGCAGTTGCGTTGCCCGTTGGCATGTCCGACGGCACACCGCACCCGGTGCAGTTCCCGCGCTGGGGCGGGGGGGTCGAACTGCCCGTCGACCTCGCCATCCGGGACACTCGCGACATCATCTATCCCCTGCACGGCCTCGACGCCGACGACCCGCGGGATTAGCAGCCGCCGGCTGGATTGGCCGTGGCCTTCTCACGCCGGCAGTCGCTGGTTGGTGACGTCCTGGCGAATCAGACCGTTGTCGCTGTTCCTTCGACGGTCGACGGATCGGTGTGGGGTTGGTAGGCGAGCCACACCACGCCGAGGGGCGGCAGCGCGAGGGAGGCGGAGTACTCCAGGTCGTCCCAGCGGATGTCGTCGGTGGTGACGTCACCGAGGAGGGCATTGCTCCCGCCGAACTCCGCGCTGTCCGAGTTGAGGATCTCCACCCAGCGCCCCTGATGCGGGAGTCCGATGCGGTAGTCATGGCGGGGTACCGGCGTGAGGTTCGCGATGCAGGCGATGCTGCGGCCGCCCGCCGACGGGAACCGAAGGAAGGACAGCACGCTGTTGTCCGCGTCGTTGGGATTGATCCATCGAAATCCGGGCCAGTCGAAGTCCTGCTCCCACAACGCGGGCTCGCTGCGGTACACGGTGTTCAGTGCGCGAACCAAGGCCTGCACTCCGGCGTGTTCCGGGTAGACCAGCAGGTGCCAGTCGACGCTGCTGTCATGCTGCCATTCACGGCTCTGACCGATCTCGCCGCCCATGAACAGCAGCGGGCGGCCGGGATGCGCCCACATCCAGGTCAGCAGGCACCGAAGGTTCGCGAATTGTTGCCACCGGTCCCCGGGCATCTTGCCCAGCAGCGATCCCTTTCCGTGTGCCACCTCGTCGTGACTCATCGGCAGGACGAAGTTCTCGGTGAACGCATACAACAGGGCGAA
>JGI20200J14955_1000015_pt1 | contig 31937 bp, 33 predicted proteins | sample NGESurshal092012_FD_14955 | JGI IMG/M metagenome (IMG submission 14955) | reverse complement strand
TTCAACCGCTTCCTTCGGGAGGCGGTTTTTTTTGTGTCTTTGGGCAAACCAACTGTTATCGGGTCATTCAAATTGGCGATTCATGAATGTCCTAAACCTTGAACTTCTCGGTAATTCGCTTCATCGCCTCATTCACATTTTCACGACTGTTAAACGCTGAGATGCGGAAGTAGCCTTCGCCTGCAGCACCAAATCCAGAACCAGGGGTGCCTACGACATGGCAGGTGTGCAGCAACTTATCAAAGAAATCCCAACTGGAAAGACCATTAGGCGTTTTTACCCAAACATAGGGCGCATTCGTCCCGCCATAAACGTGCAATCCAGCCGCGATCAATTGCTCCCGGATGATCTTGGCATTTTCCATATAAAAGCTAACCAACGCCTTGATTTGGGCCTGACCTTCTGGCGAATAGACTGCTTCTGCCCCCCGTTGGACGATGTAGGAAACCCCATTGAATTTGGTGGATTGACGGCGATTCCAGAGTTTCCACAGTTCCACATCTGAACCATCAGCGGCTTTCCCCGTCAACGTCTTAGGAACGACCGTCAGCGCACAACGCGTTCCGGTAAAGCCTGCATTTTTAGAAAACGAACGGAATTCAATCGCACATTCGCGGGCTCCTTCAATCTCGTAGATGGAATGGGGCAGATTGGGATCGGTGATAAATGCTTCGTAGGCCGCATCAAAGAAAATGATCGAACCGTGGGCTCTGGCATAGTCCACCCAAGCCTTCAGGTGTTCCTTGGTCGCTGTAGCGCCTGTGGGGTTATTGGGAAAGCAAAGATAGATTAGATCAACCTTTTCAGAGGGAATCTGGGCTGTGAAATTGTTTTCAGCGGTGATCGGCAAGTAGACAAAGCCTTCATACTCGCCTTTTTCATTGGCCTCTCCCGTGTGCCCAGCCATCACATTGGTGTCTACATAAACGGGATAAACAGGGTCTGTGACAGCGATCGTATTGTTATCGCCAAAGATATCGAGCATATTCCCGGAGTCACACTTCGAACCATCGGACACAAAGATTTCAGAAGCATCAATCGGGCAACCCCGTGCCTGAAAATCATGGGCCGCAATTTTTTCTCGCAACCAAGCGTAGCCCTGCTCTGGGCCATACCCTTTAAACGAATTGCGGTCTCCCATATCTTCCACCGCTTGAATCATGGCGTCGCGGCAGGCCTGAGGCAGCGGCTCGGTCACATCCCCAATGCCCAGTCGAATAATTTTTGCCTCAGGATGAGCCTCTGCGAAAGCATTGACCCGCCGAGCAATTTCAGGAAAGAGGTAGCCCGCTTTGAGTTTGAGGTAATTATCGTTAATGGTTGCCATAGTAAATCTGTGAACCTTTGCATTTTGTAGGAGTTTCGCAAGGTGTCGCTTCAAGCCATAGGGAGTCGCTAAGAAACAAACGCCGTAAGCCAGTTTACAGCCTATAGTCTCAGAGGCGCAGAACTAAAGTAAGGTCAACAAACATGAGTTTTGCCCCATTCTAGAGAGTTCTGCCATGAGCACCTCTGAAAAACCGCACCCAGAGCATGGCGCTCCCGAAAAATCGGACACGCTGAACAGTTCAGATAGAGACGCAAACTTTCAGGTGATCCAGCGCGCCGTCCTTGGACTCTGGGAGGTAGTCAGCGATTTGACGAGCATTCAGCACCCGAGGCGCAAGCGTTATAGCGTCACTATCTTTGGGTCGTCCCGGCTACGTGCGGACAGCCCCCTGTACGATGGAGTCCGCCATCTGGCGCAAGAACTCACCGTCATGTGCTGCGATATCGTGACAGGGGGTGGTCCCGGCCTCATGCAAGCGGCCAACGAGGGCAGTGTGAGCGCCGACCCCACCAATCAAGCTCAATCCATTGGCATTCGCATGGATTTGGAACTGGAGCAACATACGAATCCTTTTGTAGAGAAGGTTTATCAGCACCGGACCTTTTTTTCGCGTTTACATCAGTTTGTACTGCTTTCCGATGCATTCGTCGTCGTCCCAGGAGGCATTGGCACCACCCTAGAAACCTTGATGATTTGGCAACTCCTGCAAGCCCGCAAACTGCATAACACTCCTCTGATCCTCGTAGGCGAAATGTGGTTCGATTTAGTGGCCTGGGCAGAAATATATATGGTGAAGGCTATGCCCCAATTGGCTCATCCTATGGATATGCAGATTCCCCGCTGCGTCGAGACTTTTGATGATGCNGTGGCCTTACTCCGTGAATCGCACGCGGTATGGGAACGTCAAAGTGAGTCTTAGGGATGCGTGGATATAAATCTTTATGCCGCGATCGGGCGTCTCCTCCAAAGAGCCGATTAACTCTTGCCGCTAAAATATTTCTTGTTCAATTTGCTGGAAATTTTCTTGGAGAGTAACTTGACTCGGCGAATTTTGGTCAAACTTTGAATATTTGATGGGTGCTTTTGGGCGTGATCAAAAAAATCGTTAATGTCTTCCAGAATCACTTTAAAGCGTCGAATAATATTTTCCCTGCGATACTCTGTAAAAAAGGACTCAGGCAAGCTGCTGGGAGATGAATTGTCTATCATTTTGAGAATGCGTTGGATATCATATTCTTTAGAATAAGCTGAGATTTTGTAGCAATTAAATCCTGGATCTAAGTAATCGGACAATCCACCATTCACGCTAGAGAAGACTTGACAGCCAGAAGCGAGCGCTTCCATTGGCTGCAGCCCAAACCCTTCACTGACAGACTGTTGTGCCCAGTACTCAGCCGAATCATAGAGATAAACTTTAGCCCGATTAAAAAGTCCTGCGAGGTCTTCCACATAGGAATCAACGACAAAAACGTTAGACTGCTTCTTTAGGGCTGGAATTAAATCTTGCATTAAATATTCTGAAGATTTGCGGGCCTGTACTAAAACATCAATATCCCGAACTAAATTTAAATTGCGGAACTCGTCCGATATCTGATTGGGCAAGTAGTACATCAATGCATTCGGGGATTGTTGCCCCCAATAACCTAAGGTGTTGCGACTAACGGTGATGATCGGAATACGAGCAGGGAGACTGAATTTGTAGCCTGCACTATGAGCATGATAGACAACCTGATATCTCTTTAATTTAGCAGCCAGTTCAGCAATATCAAATCCCCAGCTCATTACAAAAATGACATCATCTAAGTTCTCTCCTGGGAGTAAATCCTCAAGAAAAAGGGTGTCTTTTTCCCGTTGCCGGTAGGTCACAACTTCGGCATGACCAACTTGTTGCGCAAGCGCTAGGGTCTTTAACTCTGCCCAAAGGCCGCCACAGGCGAATTTATTGCCGGTGCCAGGGAGTAAGAAGTAAAGTTTCCTCATCACATAGGTCTCCTAGGTGCTGTCGCTCACCCATGAGCTAGCTTACCTGCTCAGTCTACAGGCGCTAATATTAGCGGACTATGGCGCAACAACATTTCACCAGCCCTGAAGAACTCCAGCGGTTTGCTCAAAGGCTCGCCCAATGGGCACAACCCGGTTGGGTTTTGCTTCTGGAAGGAGATTTGGGTGCAGGCAAAACCACCTTTGCACAGGGGTTTGCGCGAGGGTTAGGGATTGCTGCGACCGTGGTCAGTCCTACCTTTACTTTGCTCAATGAGTACCAGGATGGACGAATTCCTCTCGTGCATGGTGATTTCTACCGGCTGGAAGACCCCCTCCAAGCCGAGGAACTGCATCTGGAAGAGTATTGGGAGAACGGCTGGATTGTCCTTTTAGAATGGCCCGATCGTCTGCCAGAATTCCCAGAGCGATATCTCCAGGTGCAGCTAGAAATTACAGATTCAGGGCGGTTACTAAGTTTATCTAGCAAGGGCTTGACCGTTTCTGATGGTGATGAAACCGAATAACACGGGAAGAATAATCACAACAACCGTGGACTTCTCCAAACCCCATGAAGCACTCTATCTGGCTGCGTTTTGTGGCTGTGAGCCTACTCTCCGTCTCCCTTGCTCTACCTGCTCAGGCCCAATTCATTAAGGTCAATGTTGCTGGTGCGGTGAATAAACCAGGGAAATACGCGCTGCCAGAGGGGTCTCGGACCATTGATGCCATCCAAGCGGCGGGAGGAACCCGTTCCGATGCGCAGACTGCAGGCTTAGACTTGGTAGCCCCCCTAAAAGGGGATGGCTCCCTCACCATCCCCTCCAAAAAAGATGCGCCTTCTCAAGCCTCCCGAGCCGTCCAATCTTCCACCGCTGTAGCCCCTAACAAAGCCATTGATCTCAATCAAGCAACTGCCGAAGAATTGACCAACCTCCCTAAAATTGGACCTGCCACCGCAGAAAAGATCGTTCAAGATCGGCAAGTGAACGGCCCCTATAAATCTTTAGCCGATTTAGACCGCGTCAGTGGCATTGGTCGCGGCACCTTAGTCAAACTGTCGGGCGTAGTCACGATCAATGGCGCCATAGCTACCTATGCAGGCAAAACAGGAAGCGTCCCAACCAAAGCGCAATTAAACATTAACCAAGCGACCTACGATGAAATGGAAGCCTTGCGGGGCGTTTCTCCCAAACTTGCGGGTCAGATTCTCCAACTCCGGTTAGACCATAGCGGTCGATTAACACGGTTAGAAGACTTGAAAGAAATCCCCGGCATGACTGACGCCAAGCTTAAATCACTGGCTCGTGATTTAAAAGTAGAATAACCCCCGTCATGGACCTCCTTTGGCAAACAACCGTTTCTCTCCGCTGGATTTTTTGGCTGGCGGTTGGCGCTGTGCTCTTGGGCTTGTGGACGGTATCTGTGCCTTTTGGCTGGCTTTGGGTCCTCTTTATAGGGCTGTTCGGTGGAATCTTGGCCGGCCGCTATCCTCTACTCCCAGAGAAACAATTTTGGATAGGGGCGATCCTGCTCGGTCTTTTAGCCCAGGGATATGCAACCTTGCGTGCTCCCGTAGCAGGCCCACAAGACCTCTCCCGATATAGCAATTTGGGTACTGTCACCCTGCAAGGAACAGTGGACAGAGCTAGTCAGCGTTCAGGGCTTACGGTTTCTGTTTCTCAAATCAAGCAACCGCTGGCCCGTCCAGTTACCGGCAGTGCATTAGCTCGCATACAAGGATTTATGCCGGATTTATCTCCTGGGGATCTCGTGCAATTGACCGGGGAACTTCAGGCGGTCCCCGAAGGAAGAACAGACTATTCCGCTTACCTGAGACGACAAGGAATTTTTTCCACCCTACGCGTAGAGCACGGTGGTCTGAAGCTGCTCCATCCTGCTGGTTCAGGCCCTGGAACTTGGATAAAATCGGTGCGCAACAAGATAGTCGCGATTCATCAGGCAGCGTTAGGTCCTGTACAAGGACCTCTGCTGAGTGCCCTAGTTTTGGGAGATGGAGCCAGCGAACCCCTTCCTACCGTTAAGGAACGCTACCTCCGGGTGGGCCTAGCCCATCTCTTAGCCGCTTCCGGCGCTCAGGTCAGTCTGATTCTGCTCAATGTGCTTTTGCTGCTCAGAAATCAAAAACCGATGGTGCAATTTTGGGTCACGGGTCTTGGTCTTTTTGGCTATCTCCTGCTCACAGGGGGCAGTCCTTCCGTTCTACGGGCAGGCATTATGGGTTTCTTTGCCTTACTAGGCTTAGTATCGGCGACTAAAGTTGACCCCCTCCTCTCTTTGGCGACAGCAGCCCTTTTGCTTTTAGTCTGGGACCCAACCTTAATTTCTGATTTAGGCTTTGCCTTTAGTTTCCTAGCCACGCTCGGTTTACTGATCACGGTCCCAAAATTAACGATCTGGCTCGATTTCCTGCCTCCCGTGATCGGGATGAACATCGCCGTCGCCTTGAGTGCTTATGTCTGGACCCTTCCTCTGCAACTCGCCAGTTTTGGGTCCATCAGTCCCTATGCCTTACTGGCTAATCTGTTGAGCGTCCCCTTTATCGAATTCCTGACGATTGGTGGATTTTGCTCCAGTCTAATTGGTCTTATGCTGCCGCTAATGGCCACTTGGATGGACTGGATTTTAGGTTGGGGACTAGGCCTGTTGGATGCTCTAGTGCAGGCTCTTGCTCAAGCGCCTGGAGCCACGATTAATGTTGGGAACCTTGCCACGGGTCAAATGCTCCTGCTGTATGGTTTATTGGCTCTGCTGCATCTCCCTTTCTCCATTCCTGTATGGGTCCCGATTACTGCGGCCTGTTCCATCGTATTCATCCCGACGCTTCGCCCCATGCCAGACCAGCTCGTGCTCTTCCAAGGCACGCAAGCAGGAATTATTCGGATTCAAGGTCAAACCTGGATCGTAGATCCAGGCACTCCACAAACCGTAGAGCGCTATCTACTGCCCTATCTTCAACGCCAAGGAATCAATCATCTGCACGGTGTCCTCGTTTTAGATGACCACGCGGAACAGGTCAGTGGTCTTCCGACCCTCCTCAAGCATATCGAGACCGACCAAGTCGTGGACTTGGGACCTCACAAAGTCAGTGAAGATTATGCCGCCGCCTTGGTTTACTTACTCAATCAAGGCATCCCCTACCGAAAACTAGAACAGCCCTTAGCTTTATCAGAGGGCCTATTTCTTTCTCAACCTTTTCCAGGGTTACTCACCTGGGGCCGCTCTCAATCTCCTAAGGCCTCAGATAGTTCTGTGGTGTGGGCCTTAGGAGATAAATTACCTGCACCGATGCCCAAACCGTACCGTCTTCTAGCTTTCACCCTTCCAAAGCTGAGTGCTGACACGCTGGAAGTGCTTGCGCAACGTAAACAACCCTTTTACTGGGCCGAGGTAGAGGGAGACCACAGTGTTCTTCTCCGTAGTGAACATGAAAATCTCCTTATGATTACCCTCTAGCTTAATCTAGAGGTTTCTCGGGTTTGGATGCAATTCCCAATTCTCTTGACTCCATAAGCATGGTTTTCTACCGGGCTGCTAATGTTGTAACCCAGTCCTTCAGAGGCTCCCAACGCACTTTCTTGCCGTAGCCTACTTCAACCACGATTTTCAATCTTTTCTCTTGATCTGCCAACTTGGTGAGGTAGGAAAGTTCCTGAGACGCCAAAACGTGCCCTTCAATCAGCCACAGGAGCAGCCCTTTTTGCTTGGGTGTGAGGGTTTGGAGCCCGGTCTGAATGATCGGGGGGAAGGTTTGGGTGTAGACCGCATTCTTGCCGAGATGAGCGGGCCGAATCGTGTAGTCTTCTGACAAAAAACGGGCCATATCTCCCAGGCCACGGGCCGTCATATGAATACAACCATACCCCGTTGCTCTCATCCGCCTTTGATAATCGCCCTCAAAACCGCCCATGTGCGGGTACCACAAGGCTAGAGCATTATTTTTTTCGAGGTCAGAAACGAAACTGCCGCCAGAACCAATTCCGAGGAAAACACCCATAGGTAAAAATACGTTCGTTACATATTCTTAAGGCTAACACCGTTCTGCACTAGTGGCAGGCGCCTCCATTCAAGACCAGAATGGGAAGTATGAGTGAAGCATCCAAGAGCATCTATAGGGAGGGCCCATGACTAGCACCATGCCTACCAAATTCGCCTACACCAACATCAGTGGCAAAGCCTTTGAACATCCGGCAGACCGCGCTGCTACGGCTGCGCTGAAACAGATTCCCTTTTTGGATGTCGCGATCAAGAAGCTGATTGAACTAGGTTACGAGCGATCCTACAGGCAGTTTTTTCTAGCCAACTCCGTCCAAATTGGTCCTGAACAGCTTCCGCATACTTGGATGCTTTTTGAAGATGCCATGGATGTCCTGGATATTGGCCCCTATCGCCCGGAACTCTACGTTTCCCAGAATCCTACCCGCAATGCATTTACCCTCGGGGCAGACCGGCCGATCGTGGTCTTACAGTCTGGTTTAGTGTCCATGCTTGAGGACCGGGAGCTTCAGAGCGTAATGGCCCATGAATTGGGGCATATCCTCTCCGAGCATGTGATGTATAAGACAGCGCTGAATATCCTGCTCCAACTAGGGAACTCGGCCATAGGGTTGGGCGCTTTACCGCTAACGGCCTTGCGTTTGGCCTTGCTCGAGTGGGACCGTGCTTCTGAGTTATCTTGTGACCGTTGTGCCACCCTCATGGTCCGCGACCCGATGGTCTATAGTTCGACCTTGATGAAGCTGGCAGGCGGCGGCGTCCTCGAGGATTTGAACCTGAATGCTTTTATCAAGCAAGCCGAAGCCTACGACGAGAATGAAGACTATGCGGACAAGAGCTTACGCTTTCTCTTGGAAATCGGTACTACCCACCCATTCCCAGTTCGCCGGGTATCAGAACTTTTGCGCTGGGTGCGTTCTGGAAACTATGACCGGATTTTGCGGGGAGACTATATTCGCAGAGGCTATGAACCACCTATGGACAAAGAATTTGAACGGATGGTGGACCACTATTCTCGGACCTTCAATGACCTCTTAGGGTCTGCGGGCAAAGGTCTAAAAGGATTTTCCAAGGATTTGGCAGATTGGCTAGACCGCCAGAATGACCGAGTAAATCAGCAGCGTAGGCAGCAAGAAGGAGAGTCTTAACCACAAGCGCTCTAAGCTGTGGCAGTCTGGAAGAGTGTTTACATTCTCATTTTTTCCAACATGACGACAACGGCTTCCTCTCTTATCCTTGCTGATGACGCCTCCATTACCATTCCGAGGCGCAGAACTCGTCCCGTGTCCGTAGGCTCTGTGATGATTGGGGGCCACCATCCAGTCGTTGTTCAATCCATGATCAACGAAGATACCCTTGATATCGAAGGTTCTGTGCGGGCGATCCGAGAGCTGCATGAGATTGGTTGCGAACTGGTGCGGGTGACAGTCCCCAGTTTGAGCCATGCCCGTGCCCTCGAAAAGATCCGCAAGACCCTCGAAGATACCTATCAACCCGTGCCTTTGGTGGCCGATGTCCATCATGACGGGTTGAAGATTGCTCTGGAAGTAGCTAAGCACGTCGATAAAGTACGGATTAATCCTGGTCTCTTTGTTTTTGAGCGTCGACGCACGTCTGGAGAGTATAGCCAAGAAGAATTAAATGCGGTTCACCAGTCCATTGTGGAATCATTGAAGCCCCTCGTAGAGAGTCTGGCGAGCCAAAATAAGGCGATGCGCATTGGCGTCAATCACGGCTCTCTCGCAGAACGGATGCTCTACATGTTCGGTGATACGCCCTTAGGAATGGTCGAATCGGCCCTGGAATTTGTGCACATTTGCGAGGAATTGGACTATCACAATTTAGTGATCTCCTTCAAGGCTTCTCGCGTCCCCGTCATGTTGGCGGCTTACCGTTTGGCTGCTCGTCGGTTTGATGCCTTGGGGATGGATTATCCCTTCCACTTAGGCGTCACCGAAGCAGGCGATGGTGAATATGGTCGGATTAAATCCACCGCAGGTATTGGCACCCTCTTAGCGGAAGGCATTGGCGATACGATCCGGGTTTCTCTAACTGAAGACCCCAAGAAAGAAATCCCCGTCTGTTATGGCATTCTCCAAGCCCTGGGACTGCGCAAAACAATGGTGGAATATGTCGCCTGTCCTAGCTGCGGCCGGACCCTGTTCAACCTAGAAGAAGTCCTCCACAAAGTCCGTCAAGCGACCTATCACCTGACCGGTTTAGATATTGCCGTCATGGGCTGTATTGTGAATGGCCCTGGAGAAATGGCAGATGCCGATTATGGCTATGTCGGCAGAGGACCAGGCATCATTGCCCTCTATCGTGGCAAGGAAGAAATCAAGCTGGTCCCTGAAGCAGAAGGGGTGGACCAATTGGTTGACCTGATCAAAGCAGATGGTCGCTGGGTAGAACCTTAAGAAAAATTCAACGGCAAGGAGACGGCTCTACCGACACGGGGCCGTTCCTTAGTTTGTGTAATAAAAGTTCGTACTTGATCACTGACAGCCCATTCGTCCAAGAAGTAAGCAATACGCTCTAAGCGCTGGTCATACTGTTCTTCGGTGAATGAAAAAGAAGCCTGTCCTAAGTGGGCCCACATCACTTGGAAGAATCTACGCTCTCCTCGTACAGCCACTTGAATATCGTAGGATTTGTCCCACTTTTCTTCGATTAACTGTCTTAGTTCGCTGCCAGTCATAGGTTTTGTTGCAGTTCTTTACATTGGTTAGGGGGATCGAAGCGCACCTTTCCGTTAAGATGTGTGTGCAGAATTTATTAACCTTTTACGAGTTCGCTCTTCATAGGTTCTAGGTTATTCCATGACACAAAACGTTGAACAAATTCCCGTCGGTCGCCGCCAGTTTCTCACACTCTTGACAGGGGGGGCTATCACGGGGGTTACCTTAGCAGCTCTCTATCCGGTGATTTCTTATTTCACTCCTCCTACTGCCGGTGGTACCGGGGTTGGTGTTGTTGCTAAGGATGGACTTGGTAAAGAAATTCAAGTTAGTACCCTATTGGCTACCGCTGCACCCGGCGCACATATTATCTCTCAAGGGCTCACCATCAAAGGTGGTGACGCTACCTATATCGTTGTTACCGAGGCAAAGCAAATCGCTAACTTCGGGGTCAACGCAGTTTGTACCCATTTAGGGTGTGTTGTGCCCTTTGATGCAGGCGCCGGTAAATTCATATGTCCTTGCCATGGCTCTCAATACGCAGCGGACGGTGGATTGGTGAAGGGTCCGGCTCCTCAGCCCTTGGCCCTCGCGAAAGCAGCCGTGAAAGATGACAGAATCGTTTTCTCCCCTTGGGAAGGAGATGACTTGCGTTGCACCCCCCTGTGGTGCCAGAAAAAGCCCTGGTGGGTTTAAGAATCAACAGAACCTCAAGAAGAGAAAGTAGCCATGAAAAAATTTCTAGCACTCACCGTATCCATGTTGGGCCTTTTCGCAGCGGGTTCTGCCCAAGCCTTCCCTCAGTTTGCTGCCAACTATAAGGAGGCGCGGGATGCTTCCGGTCGTATTGCCTGTGCTAATTGCCACCTAGGTGTCAAAGAAACCGAAGTTGAACTCCCTCAAACTATTCTGCCCGGCCAGGTGTTTGAAGCGAAAATCAAAGTTCCTTATGACAGTAAGGCTCAAGAGGTATATGCAGATGGTAGCAAAGGCCCTCTCCAGGTAGGCGCCATCTTGATTATGCCCAAGGGATTTCGATTGGCAGAAGGTAAGGAAATCCCCAAGGAGCTAGCGGACAAAATCGAAAAAGGAGTTCTTCCTTCGGCAGCTCCAATTGCAGAGGACAAGCCCTATGAATTGCTTGTAGGTCCCTTTCCTGGTTCGGACCTGCCGGATAAGGAAATCGTTATTCCAGTCAAAGCCCCAGATCCGGGCGTGGATAAAAAGGTCAACTTTGGTAAGTACTCCTTTTACATGGGTGGAAACCGAGGACGGGGGCAAGTCTATCCTACGGGGACTTCCAGCAATAACGCTGTATTCACTGCTAAGGCAGAAGGCACTATTACTGACATCCAGAAAGGTGTGAAAATCACGCTGGGGGAAGGGGAAGGGGCTACGGAGTATGAAAATGGAGCCTTGGTCACTATCAAGACCAAGGATGGTAAATCCTTGGTCGAGAAAATTCCTCCTGGCCCAGAGTTGACAGCTAAAGTGGGAGATGCTGTGAAAGCGGGTGATCCCATAACCAATGACCCGAATGTAGGTGGTTATGGTCAGGCCGAGCGAGATATCGTCCTCCAAGATCCTCAGCGGGTAGTGTGGCTCTTGGTTGCTTTAGGGTCTGCCTTCCTTTGTCAGTTGCTCCTGGTACTCAAGAAGAAACAGGTTGAGAAAGTTCAAGAGTACGAAGCCCAGCAACAAGGACTATAAGTTCATCTAATGAACTCCCATGCCCCTGGCCTCAGCTAGGGGTTAAATTTTGTTATTATTGCCTGATAGGCAGTGCGCAGTCTATCCAAGGTCCCTGGGGTAAGCGTTTGTTGGTTCACGCCTTGATAAATCGGATACATCAAGTCCTTTGGATCCAGACTATGGCCCAAAAGACCGAGGGCGTGGCCAAATTCATGGGTAATAATATCCACCTGACTCCGCACATCATAGAGATGCCCATCTGCTTCGATCAGGTCTAGGTCGATAGAAGCTTGGTCAATGCGTTGCCATACTTGACCGCTCGGTAGCCTAAGCGGCTGTATTTGGGGTCTGGTGATTCCTGCGATGCTGCCACCCAGTTCTGCCCACTGGACCGTTATATCAGCCTGATTTGGATCGGATGTTTCTTTAAAGGCAACGTAGGCACCCACTGCAGGCCCCATGTTGACGGCCCAGAGGCCATTCCATGTATTCATTGCTTCACGGATCGATGAGCCATAGGTCGCAGGACTATCGGGAGGTGGAGCTTCAATCCACACTTTGAGGGGAAAATGCCGAGGGTCCCAAGCAACAGCAGCCTTCCCTAAAAACTTATGGTCCTGGGAGTTTAGTGCTACATCCTTCGTGAAGGTTGGAGGAGCATAGGTGCGTCGACGAATGACCGATACTTCACCTTTATTTTTGGGGCGGCTGTCCTGAAAGGGAATCACTACGGTGATCTCATCACTACCCTTTTGTAGTGGAGTTTTCAGGTTGAGACTTTTTAGATCAGCATTAGGAGACAGTCCTCCGGCTTGTTGTACCAGATCGCCAAGTGTGGCTTGGTCTTTGAGAATGTAAGGTCCTGGAGACTTGACCGCCCCACGAATCGCAACTAAAAGGTCCGCTTGGGCGCTTCCCCCGGACAGCACAAATAAAGCCAGAGGCCACGCCCACCAACAATGATTCATAGTTTCAAATTTTGCTTTCTGTATCCTAGAAACTCTGCATACAGCGTAATTGATGGATTGATAAAGTTTTGGTGCTTAATTTAGATACAGAACTGGGTACTCTATGGTTCAAACAAAGTTTTCAGTCATGATTGAATGAAGCGATCCGTGGGAGGATTGGAGCACGGGGATATAGGGCAGCCTCAAAAGAAATAGAGAAGCTACAACTAGCATACTTAATCAGCCCATTTCATATTCAAAAGGTGCCCTAGCTGTTGGATATTCATCGAGTTCAAACCACGCAGTTTAGCCAAAGTCAGTTTGGGGTCGCTAGTCTTGATGAACTGCTGACAAAACTGCTCCCAACCAAAAAGTTGAATCATTAAGGCACACTGGCTTGGCCCCAAGGCAATTTCAGGATCTACCCTTTCTTCCAATTTAGTGGCCATGTCCCGATCAACGGTATAAGGGTCAAAATTCTGGTAAATTCGAGCCAAGTCTGGCCATATTGCTATCAGGTTGCTTTCTCCAATAGCGCAGCTATAAACCACCCAGCAGTAAGCTTCATAGAAAGATTGTGGAGTAAGCGCAGAGGACATGCTAGAGGCATAATTTACTGCTGGTTGAGTTTGTACTAACACGACGGACCTCAGNGAACGGAATAACGATTTATTGATTTCAGCTATAAAACCATTGTCTTGGAAATTCGGGAAAGTTTTCTGAAGGGTAGCTGAAGACTATCTAAGGTCTTAGTCAAGAGAGTTTGGCGTCCGTTTGTACCTGAGTTGTCTTTGTCTACACATTCCCTGCAGGCAAGACTTTGGAGAATTTTTACTGAAGCTCTACGGTCGAATAAACAATTATCTGGCAGGGGAAAGAATCTGACATTCCTCTCCCGTTCTGGGGGTATTTTTTGTGTGACCAGTGAATAGAATATATCTGTGGGGGTAGCCTATTACTAGGGGGCTAATTACAAAGTGTCTAATGTAAACGACTTGAACGTGAGGCTCCTTATTTATGTCTTTGGAGCAGTTATCGTAACAAAGTTCATCGGTTGATAAGGAAAAGCGATATATGGAACCATGGCGAGATCAACCTCTAACTTTTGAAGATGCTGTCGAAACTCTTCATGTCCTGGGAACTTCGATAAAGGGGATATCAAAAAACAAACCGAAAGGAGACCGTCAGATTATTTTCTTCCAAGTACACCTACGATGGTTTGCTTTCCTGGCTGAGGTTGTACAGGAAATAGTTCCGATGAGTAGGGTTTATGAAGACCATCTATTTGCCAGTATGCACCCCATTATGTACAAAGGGAGAGAACTGATTTTAGTGCATGCACGACAACATATTTTCCAGGATGAAACCAGTGAAGAAGTACCCGTACATGGCCACTATCTCTTTATTTTGAAAAACTCTTTGGGCGACTTTTGGGGGTTTCTCGTCGATTCTCCATACAAATTCCAATGGGTTAATGATTCTGCTTTTGCCCCTGTGACCCTGACGCACCCTTCTATGAAATCTATTCACCGTGTCAGTTGGTTCTCTATCAGAACTCAGGAGAAGTTAAACATTTTCCTATTGGATTGTGATAAGTTGACCCAGCTTATTGCTAGATAAATCAACTCAATGAGTTGCTGGATAGCGTTCCAAGGCCTGTCTTAAAAAATGCCCCGTATGAGATTCAGGGTGGTTTGCGACCTGTTCAGGAGTACCTATCGCCATAATCTGTCCTCCTCGACGTCCTCCCTCGGGTCCCAGGTCAATGATCCAGTCTGACGTGCGGATAATATCCAAATTATGTTCAATCACTACAATTGAATTTCCTGCATCTACCAGTTGATGTAGGACGTTCAGGAGTTTGTGGACATCGTAGAAAGAAAGACCTGTGGAGGGTTCATCCAAAAGATAAAGGGTTTTACCTGTAGAGCGACGGGATAATTCAGTCGCTAATTTAACTCTTTGGGCTTCTCCTCCTGATAAGGTAGGAGCTGGTTGGCCCACCCGAATGTAGTCCAAACCGACATCATGGAGCGTCTTTAGTTTCGTGGCTACTTTTGGAATACTTTCGAAGAATACTAAAGCTTCTTCTACGGTCATTTCCAAAATATCTGCAATCGATTTGCCCTTGAATTTAATCTGCAAGGTTTCCCGGTTATAGCGTTTTCCTTTACAGACTTCACAGGGAACATNGACATCNGGAAGGAAATTCATCTCGATTACATTCACTCCTTCTCCTCGGCAAGATTCACACCTTCCNCCTTTGACATTGAAAGAAAATCGGCCTTTTTGATAGCCTCTTGCTTTCGCCTCCACGGTCAGCGCAAAAATGTCGCGAATTCCGTCAAAAAAGCCTGTATAGGTAGCAGGATTAGAACGAGGGGTGCGCCCAATCGGAGATTGGTCGATGACAATTACTTTGTCCAGATTTCCAGTCCCTTTGACACGCTCAATACCATGAGGCTTGGGGACNTTCGCTCTAGTTACTGTATGTTGGAGATAGGGGTAAAGTAATTCATTAATGAGCGTAGATTTCCCAGAACCAGAGACCCCTGTGATACAAATTAACTTGCCTAGAGGAATATCTACATCTAGATGCTGTAAATTATTGAGATGAGCATCTTTAATTTCCAACTTAAGTCCATTTCCAGGTCGACGTTTGGCAGGAGTTTCAATTCTTTGGCGGCCTGACAGGTATTCTCCGGTGATAGATTTTTTGCACTGGATAATGTCGTTCAAACTTCCTTTAGCAACAATTTCGCCCCCATGCACTCCAGCTCCAGGACCAATATCTACGATGTAATCAGCTGCGCGCATGGTCTCTTCATCATGCTCTACAACGATTAGGGTGTTGTCTAAATCTCGGAGCTTAAATAGGGTCTTCAAGAGCCGTTCATTGTCTCGCTGATGGAGACCAATGCTAGGTTCATCTAGAACATAGAGTACACCCGTTAATCCTGAGCCTATTTGGGTGGCTAAGCGAATACGTTGTGCTTCACCTCCAGAGAGTGTCATGGCCGGACGGTCTAAACTTAGATAATCCAGTCCTACATCTAATAGAAACTGTAGACGGGCTCCAATTTCTTTCAGTACTTGCTCAGCAATTTTGGCCTGTCTTTCGGACAGTTGTACATTGCGCACATGCTCTAAGCATTGGTCAATCGATACATTGGTAAAATCCAGAATATTATGCTGCCCTAATTTCACAGAGAGGACTTCTGGTTTAAGTCTTGTTCCCTTACAGGTTTTACAAGGCTGACTAATAATATATTGTTCTAATTTCTGTTTCAATTGTTCTGAGTTTGATTCGTGATAGCGTCGCTTTAGATTGGGGATAATGCCTTCAAAGCGCGTGGTATAGCCTCGTTTGTTTTCATACCAGGATTCTGCATCTACATAAATTTCAGCTTCATCTCCATAAAGAATGGAATGTTTTTGGCTATCCGTGAGTTTTTCCCAAATCGTATTGATGTTAAACCCTGCCTGTTTACCAAGACTGACTAGAAGATCTACGTAATAGGCATTTCCAGTCTCTGCCCAAGGAGCAATGGCAGCATACACAGGTAGGTTTGGGTTCGGAATAATCAGGTGGGGAGAAAATTCCTGTTCGGTCCCCAAGCCATGACAGATCGGACAAGCGCCATAGGGAGAGTTGAAGGAAAACAGGCGAGGCGAAAGCTCATCCATGACGGAACCGTGCACTGCGCAGGCATAGTTGGCGGAGAAAAGAAGTTCCGTGGCCTTTTCAGGGACTTCTCCGATTCCGTATTGTCCTGACTGTTCGGCGACCTTACGGAGGACTTCACCTTCTTCTTCACTGCGGGGCATCAATTCGAGCAGTACGGTGCCTTCGCCTCGTTGCAAGGCCGTGCCGAGAGAATCGGCTAGCCGTTCTTCAATACCTTCTTTGCGCACTAGACGGTCAATTACAATTTCGATGCTATGGCTCTGGGTTTTGTTGAGCTTAATCTGCTCACTACTCAGGTCTTTGACTTCCCCGTTCACGCGGACTCGAACAAAACCTTCGGCGCTTAGACCAGAAAGGAGCTTGGCATGGGTCCCTTTCTTGCCCCTGACGACCGGGGCTAAGAGCTGAAACCTAGTTCCCTCAGGTAACATCATAGTTTGGTCTACGATTTGCTCAACGGTCTGCGGTTCAATCGGACGGCTGCAGTGGGGACAGTAAGGCTTTCCAGCACGCCCAAACAATAGGCGTAGGTAGTCATAAATCTCGGTAACGGTGCCTACGGTAGAGCGGGGATTATGGGAGGTAGATTTTTGGTCGATGGAAATGGCGGGGCTAAGACCATCGATATGGTCTACGTCGGGCTTGTCCAATTGGCCGAGGAATTGGCGAGCATAGGCGGAGAGGGATTCCACATAGCGTCTTTGTCCTTCAGCAAAAATCGTATCAAAGGCAAGAGAAGACTTGCCTGATCCAGAAACTCCTGTAAAGACCACGAGTTGATTGCGGGGGATTTCCAGGGAAATGTTTTTCAGGTTGTGCTGCCGTGCACCCTGAATATAAATAGTGTCCCGCTCTGCCATGAATTTTTCTCTAACCAAGCTTCCATAGTAAGTTAAGAGATGTGTAGTGGGCGCTAAGGCATTTTCTAGCTTAGTGGGAGTGGAGTATGCTGACTTCGCCTGTGATCCTGTTTTACCATGCCAAACCCTAATGAACCTATTGCTGATATTGATGCTGACGCCCTGTTCCAGGCGTTAAGACGTAAGGAAGGGACCTGGGTCAGTTGGGGCGCTTCTTGTGAACAACTACAAAAAGCTGGCCACACCGCCCAAGCTATTTTTGAAGCCACCGGATTTGAGCCGATTCTTCAGAATCAACTTATGGTAGGAGCCCAAGTTTATGCCACTTTGGTGCAGAAGGGTGCGGCCCAAAATGTTATTGAATACTTTAGTGGCAGAGGCAGCGAAATCCTATACGAACTGCGCGTCCTTGGTCAGGAAGAGCGGGTGAGTGCCAGTGAATTGGTCTACACTAAAAAAATTGATGTGATTAATGTGCGGGAAATCGTCAAAGCGCTCAAAGACTTTTCTCGTTTGGGCGTGGCCCCTGAAGGGTTCTCCACGCATCCGGGCGATATCGTAGCCTATCAAGCCTGGAAATCGGCCCGTCAAGAGAAGAAATTAGAAGACCGGGCCCGTTTTATTGCTCGTGGGTTGTCTTACGCACACAGCGAATCAGCCCGCAAAAAATTGGAAGAACTGCTCACCGATTTTGCCGTGGTGACCGTCCGCAAAGCTCCTCGTTTACCGATCTATCGTCTGGATTCCGAAGAAGAATTGCCTTGTTTGTTGCCTGTGGTCGGACAGTATCCGGTGACGAAAGCGGCTTTGCGCGCGGCTCCCTTGGTGGAAGAAGAAGGTCCTTTTAAAATAGTCACCACTAAAGCCCTCCTGCCCTGGGTGGCGATACCGGGCTGGCAGGTAGTCCGCCTATCGGAAGACCCTGTTGCGATTGTGGCGAGTACAGCTGTCTTTCCTGAAGACGCTCCCGGTATTACACCTGGCCCGGTGGAACCTATATTGCTCGTGATTGATCGCGGCCAACGGGAATGGGATGCCGATAGCTATTGCTTGGTAGAACAGGAAGGACAAGCACAGCTTCAATGGCTGCCTGAAGATTCTAAGGCAGAACTCTTGGGACGTTTAGTGTTGATCCTGCGCCCCAAACGCATCTTCGATGAAGTGGCTTCTAGAGACCTCTGGCAGATTGATGAGTAGCTTCTGGAAATTGCTCTCAGCATTGCTGTCTGCTGTATGTCAGTCATCAACGAATGTCTAACCAGAACAGAAATTATATTAACCCGGCAATAATTGTTCTTGCATTTTTAAAGGTGGAACCATTGAAAAGTCTGGATCTATCTTTGCGACTTTGATTGCCGGGTTGATATAAACAAAACATATCTCCAAACCTGTCTGGCTAGGGACTTACGCCACGAAACCAGAAATTTGAAGATGTGTTTGTTGTTTAAGACTCGACTGAAAGACTCTAGTTCTTGGCTTTTGCATCCAAATAAGCAATAAGTCCACCCCAAAGAGCAGTCTGGGCTGCTGCATTCAGGCGCTGGATATCGACAATCGGGCGAGCGATTCTATCGAGGCCCAAAGCCTTGATACCCAGTTCAGAAGCAGTAGCAATACCCAATTCAGCAGCGTAAAAAGCCTTGAGGCCATTGAGCGCAGTGCTTTGGATGTTAAAAGGATTCATGTGCAGCTCCTAAAGTAGCGAGTGAATTCGTTCCTTCTCTTAATATAACTTCGTATTCCGTTATTAAACTTTATTGTTTCCACATAATGCCGAACTTAAGGATTCGCTGTTTGCTCGTCTTGTCCATTACTCTGGAAAAAGGCAGTATCTAAGCAGAGCATGGAAACTTTCTTCCAGTTGGAACAGGCGCTGACCAGTGCGGTCCAGGGCTCTTTAACGCAGATCACTCCTCTATCCCTCGGATTGGTGTTTTTGGCGGGCATCTTGACCAGTTTTAGTCCGTGTACCCTTTCTATGTTGCCCATCACCGTGGGCTATATTGCCGGGCAGGAGCAGAAATCTCTAAGCCACACCGCGCTTCAATGTCTATGGTTTATCCTGGGCCTCTCGCTGACCCTCACCGCCCTTGGATTGGTAGCTGGGTTGGTAGGAAGTATCTATGGTCAACTACCCTATCCTTGGCTTTTTTTTAGCCTGATTGGCCTTTTAGCAGTAATTTTAGGGCTTTTTCAGCTAGAAATTATCAATTTTCAATTACCTCGCTTGGCTTTTCTCGATAGCTATAACCCTCCTACCGCCTTGAAGCCCCTGTTTATTGGTGCCACTTTTGGTTTGGTGGCTTCTCCCTGTAGCAGCCCGGTCCTATTTGCCCTCTTGGGTTTTGTATCTACCAGCAAAAGTCCCTGGTTAGGCGCTGCCTTTCTCTTTAGCTATGCCCTGGGTCACGGTATTCCTCTGGTTCTTGCTGGCCTATTCACCGGCATGATCAAGGGCATGATGACCCTTCGAAAATATAGTGGGGTGTTGACGCAGGGCAGCGGCGTTCTTTTGGTGGGGATTGGCGTTTGGATGGTGCTTACGCATTTGCCAACCAGTTAAGATCCCTTGCATATGGCTTCTTATACTAGTTAGAAGGTAGCCAAGGGTGAGAGGTAAGGGGAAACCCGATTATTCCTATGCAGAAAATCCCTCTACAATGAACCCGGCAGTGCAGTTAGGAGATTAATTGTGGCGAAGAAGACGATTGCGGATCTGAGTGCAGAGCAGCTTAAAGGCAAAAAGGTATTAGTACGGGTGGATTTCAACGTCCCCCTCAATGACCAAGGCGAGATCACCGATGACACTAGAATCCGGGCGGCAGTACCTACGATTCAAGCGCTGACGGGTAAGGGGGCACGGGTGATCCTGGTCAGCCACTTTGGTCGTCCTAAAGGTAAATTTGAAGAAAGTATGCGTCTGACCCCTGTACAAACCCGCCTGAGCGCTCTTTTGGGTCAGCCTGTGGTGAAAACCGACGATGTAATTGGCGAAGAAGTCCAGAAAACAGTCAATGCAATGGCTGATGGCGATGTGGTGCTTCTGGAAAATGTCCGTTTTTATGCAGGGGAAGAAAAGAACGACCCTGAATTTTCTAAGCAGTTGGCTGCGCTGGCAGACCTCTATGTGAATGATGCCTTTGGCGCGGCTCACCGCGCGCACTCTTCTACTGCAGGGGTTGCCACGTACCTGAAGCCTGCTGTAGCCGGACTGCTTCTCGAAAAAGAAATTCAGTATCTCAAGGGTGCTGTGGATGAACCCAAGCGTCCCTTGGTAGCGATCATTGGTGGTTCCAAAGTTAGTTCTAAAATTGGGGTTATCGAAGCGCTATTGAACAAAGTGGACAAGCTCCTGATTGGCGGGGGTATGATTTTTACGTTTTACAAAGCCCGTGGTCTAGCGGTTGGTAAGTCTTTGGTGGAAGAAGACAAGCTGGAATTGGCTAAAGATTTGGAGCGTATTGCTAAGGAACGGGGTGTGCAACTACTACTGCCTACGGATGTAGTCATAGCGGACAACTTCAAGCCTGATGCCAATGCTCAAACGGTTTCGGTAGAAAGTATTCCTGATGGTTGGATGGGATTGGACATTGGTCCTGATTCTGTCAAAGCCTTCCAAGCCGCTTTGGCGGATGCACAAACGGTGGTCTGGAATGGTCCGATGGGCGTGTTCGAATTTGACCGCTTTGCTCACGGAACTGAGCAAGTGGCCTTATCTCTCGCTGAGCGCACTAAAGCAGGTGCAACTACGATCGTCGGGGGTGGTGATTCTGTCGCTGCCGTAGAAAAACTGAACATTGCCGATAAGATGAGCCACATTTCCACTGGAGGTGGGGCTTCTCTGGAACTACTGGAAGGCAAAGAACTTCCTGGTATCAATGTCCTAGATGACCGTTAAGGTCTTTCGTCTACAACCTAGACCTCTACTTCTTGCCTTGGGTTAGGAGAAAAAGGCTAATCTTAAACCCCTTTCTAGCCATCAGCAGAGAGGGGTCTTTTTTTGAGTAATCCCCACTTTCGAGGGGCTATTCAAAAAACCCTACAGCCGCTTCAGTCCCTGAGCCACCAGACTAAGTCGGTTGATGCGGCAAGGGATTTTCTTTGCAGATGGACCACGGCACGCAGTATCTATAGGAGGACTTCCAGGATCAGCTCAAGTTCTGGGGCATCTCCTCGTTCAGGTTTGTCGAGCAACCCGCTGTGGAAGGCAGCTTGAAGGCAAACTTTTGTACAGTGATCCGGGTGCGGGACAAGTGCTTGANTCGGATTACATTGCTCACTTGGTCTAGTAGCTGCTTAGGNGAAGTTTCTATAGTCACGGTTTCATTTCCAGATAATATGCCGATATGAGGTGATATCCATAAGATTTCTGGATATCCTGCTAATTCAGGATGATATGCGGAAATATTCAACGTTACATCAGGGTTTCAGCCGATATTTTTCTAGATATCATCCTGGTTCCTAGGGAATATACGGAAAATTTCTTGACTCTTTGGTGTTGCCCGATGCCTGGATCCACGGTTATTCCCGCGAACAAGCCGCTTACCCTGCACCCGTGAACATAAGTTCTGGCCTGCGGTGAGTCGTATTGATAATGTCTATGGAGACCGGAATTTTGTCTGTTTTTGTCTACCAAATACCAATTTATGCGTCCACGCGGACCTCTCCCTTAATGGGCGGTCGCAGCATAGTCTTCTTGCCCATCATAAAAGGAACAAGCCATCCGGGTATTGCAATAGCGGCAATGGGAACCGGGCCTGGCTGGAAAGGCTTCATCTAAAGCAATATCTAGAGTTACTGAAGCACGGGCTTTCCCAATCCGCTCTGCAATCTGCAAAATCCTCTGCCACATCGACTCTACTTCCGACGGAGTGTAGACAATGGGCAAGACTGATTGGGTTGCTAGATAACTAAAACTAATCCGATAATCGCTAAAGTCAGGCCAACGAATTTCTACCAAAAGACGATACACAATCGCTTGCCAGCTTGCTTTTTGTTCTTTCAGGCTGGGGACATAGCGACCTGACTTATGATCCACGACTTCCAGGACATTGTCCTCTGCCACCCGCACCATATCCGGCTTGCCCCAGAGAATCAAACCTTCTACTTCTGGACTGCGCAGCATCTTTTCTACAGAAATCACTTCGCCCGCGCCCCAGCCATAGGGCGTTTCCAACCAGCCCTGAAGTCGCTGTTGGGCGATGGCAAATTGAGCCTGAGCTTGCTGAGGATCTTGGTAGTTATTCCAGTTAAAGCTTTGTTCTAGTTTGACCTGAGCTTTTTCTGGCGTCAGCTCCGGTTCTTTCACCATGCTTTGCAGCACTGCATGTAAGGCTGTGCCCGTATGCATCTCAGGACTAATCGACTTGAGATAGGCCGGCACCTTGGCTACTTTTTCGAGCGCGTAGGCATAGGGACAACGGGTATAGGTCGTGAGCGTCGTTGCGCTGAGATGCAGAGCCATATAACTGGGGATGGTTTCCTTCGAGTATAGGCGCTGCCTCAAGCCCTAGGTCCCCTATGTAACAATAGGTCCATGCCAATCTACAAAAAAGCTCCCCTCTGGCTGTTGGCCCTCGCCATCACGGCCTGTAGCACTCCACCCGCCCTAAACCGTGTGGCCCAGAAGGGTGACACCGTCAAAGTGGACTACACCCTGACCTTGGACGATGGCACGGTGGCGGATTCTTCTAAAGGAAGAGCGCCCCTAGAATTCAAAATTGGGGGAGGACAGGTCATTCCCGGATTTGACAAAGGCGTGACGGGCATGAAGGTAGGGGAAGAGCGGACGCTAAAGGTCCCTCCTGAGGAGGGCTACGGCACCTATGACCCCAAGAAGAAAGGGGAGCTTCCCCGTGAAAAACTGGGCCAGCAAAAAGTGGAGAAAGGACAGACCTTACAACTGCGTATGGCGACGGGGACCCCGATTGCGGTCAAGGTTCTCGGCGTAAACGATAAAACCATTACAGTAGACGCCAATCCTCCGCTTGCTGGCAAAAAGCTGAATTTCCAAATCAAGCTGGTCGAGATCCGGTAGAATCAGCATCCTCATCCCAGGGAAAACCAAGGCTGGATAAATGGCCCAATTCTTGGGGTTCCCCAGCAGCAGGACAAACCTTAAATCCTCTCTAAGCAGTGCTTTCCAGGATGGAGCTAAAAGTTGGCGAGGCCATGGACAAAGATGGGTTAACTTGAGTAACCCCGTGTTAAGATAATCGTCAAGTTAGGGCGCACTTAAAATAGGTGTCAGTTTTATGCATTTAGCTCTTTTGTTAGCCAACAGCACTCCACCCGAATGGGCTTGGATGAACCCTTTGATCGACTTGCTTCCGGTCATCCCCATCTTCTTCTTCTTGCTGGCCTTTGTTTGGCAGGCAGCTGTCGGATTTAAGTAAATCCTGACTTCTGTCAGATGTTTGAACCTCGGTGGAACTAACAATTTCACCGTTTTATATCAAGCAATTAACTGGATTTGATATAAATGTTTGTGCTATCGAATTTTTTCGTATGTCAAGACTACGAAAAGAATTTGAGAAACTTGTTAAGGGCTCTGTGTGCAAGCAAGCACAACAACTTACTACATCAATTTAAAAAAATCTGGTGGAGCTAAGCGGACTCGAACCGCTGACCCCCTCAATGCCATTGAGGTGCGCTACCAACTGCGCTATAGCCCCGCACACTCTATTACGAGCGCTCTTCATATTCTCATGTGGTCTGTGGCCTGTCAATTACCCCTCAACGGACGAGCACTTAGCCTCAGTGTTGGGTCGCATCGCCAATTTCCTGAGGGCCAAGTCTAAATCAGCCGTCAAGACTTGAGCACTGCTCTTAACGGAATCCACTGCATAGTCAGATAGTTGGAGCGGCGCACCTATGCAGACAGAGACCTTGCATCGCCAACGGGGCATTATGGAGTCATAGTGTAGCGCCATCGGTACGACCTTTAAGCCAAGACCCGGTTGACTGGCTTCTGTTTGCAGGGCAAGACGAGCCAGACCAGGCTTCAACGGTTGGATTTCTCGCCCATAGAAGAGGTTACCTTCTGGGAAGAGGACCAGAATCTCTCCCTGTTGCAGAATTTCCATGCCATGACGGAAGCTGGAAATGGCGGGTCGTTCCGTATCTACCGGAAAGCCCCCCGTATTGCGAATAAACCAACCTTGCAGCCCGACCATTTCATCCGCAGAGACCATAAACCGGAGATTCCGCCCCGTGACATAACGTCCTGCGGCGTAGGGCACCATGAGCGCATCCCAGCGAGAGCGATGGGTAGGGGCCAGGATCAGAGGACCGCTTTTAGGGAGATGTTCTTGCCCCGTCACTTCAATCGACTTAAAGTACGACGGCAGTAGACCGTAGCGACAAAGGGGATAGACCAAGGACATCAGCCAGGGAGAAAACTGGGAAGGGGCAGGCACAGCCTTGGTATTTGCAGGACCTTTTAGAAGGGAGACGGCAGCAGCGTAGGGATTCATGGCACGGGTAGAAGGTTGACTCGTTGTCCCAGCGTAGCGACTCCAGGCCTCTAGCCGCAACCGGAAGAGACACTTTTACGGCTGGCCCCAGGACAGACAAGCTCAAAAGCTCGGGCGGTCAGGCAGGAGTTTGCCTTCTGAGGTCATCAGCGATGAGGTTTCCCCCAAGTTGAGGGGAGGCAGGGTTTTCACAAGACTCGCCATCTCAATCGCATCCATACCGAAGGACCAGCCTTTATTTTCCTTAATGCCAGCGCGTTCTAAGGCCTGCTGCATCGTATCCGTAGTCAATACGCCAAAGACTACCGGTACTCCCGTCTGCATCATGACTTGGGCGATCCCGTCAGAGACTTTCTTGGAAACATAATCGAAATGGGGCGTCTGCCCTTTAATCACCGCTCCCAGACAAATAATCGCGTCATAACGTCGCGTCAACGCCATCCGATAAGCAACCACCGGCATATCAAAACATCCTGGAACCCAGGCATAGTCTACTTGCTCGGACTCATCACTCACATCCAGGCCATGGCGCTTGAGAGAGTCCTTACAGGCATTTAATAGCTTGTCTGTAATCAGGTCATTGAAGCGGGCGGTTACAATCGCAAAACGTAAACCCTTGGTGCGGTCTAATCTACCTTCAAAAACTGCCATGACTCCTCAAGAAAGCTTTCTTCCAGATTAGTCGGTTCCGGTACTAGCGGACTTGGGAATAAACCAGATCAGATAACTTAGGGATGTCCGCATACTTCCCGCTGAAACTCTTGAAGATGCTATAGAAACAGGCAGCGGTCACCGCCAGAAATACGGTGTTATTCAAAGTTTGCTTGAGCAGGACTACGAAAGAACCCAGGTCAGGAACTTGACCAAACATGTTAAACAACACTCCAAACACTAGGGAATAGAGGGTTGTAGCGATCATCAGCAGTAAGGCCTGAAATACGTTAAACCGGATAAAGTGTGGAATATTCGGGTTGTTAATCACAAGAATAAAGAGCGCAAAAAAGAGAATCAGACCACCGAAGCCACTGTTCAGAGCTGCCAAAGGAGCCAGAAAATTAAATATGCTACTAAGGCCAAACTGACCTAGTAGGTTTCCACCATATAGAACCGCATCTCCGAGGGGCAGAACATAGATCAAGCTGCCAAAGATTCGGTCTTGTAAGGTAGCACTACCGCGCCACGTCATGAAGGCTCTCCNGTCGATTCTAGAGTTTGGGCAAGTCGGAATCCCATCGTACATTGGTACTGAGAAGCCGATTCTGGCAACGTTTGCGATATTCTGCCACAACGCAAACGTCCATTATCGTAACGGGGATGTCCCTGAGAATTAGCCAAAAGACACGAGCTACAGACAACATCTGAGCGAATGACTTGCTTTTCTAGAATGACAACCCACATGGCGATATATGGAACCTTTACTCATTGTGGCTCAATATTTTCAAAAGCAGTGGTCGATCACAGAAAATCAACAGAAAGTTGTAGCTTGTGCCTTCCGGTCCTACGATAGAAAAACCTGTATTAAGCTCACTTTATGGATGTGTATCAGCGTCGCCGTCAACGTTTTCTGAAGGCTCTAGGAGATGGCGTCGCCGTCCTGGCTAGCGCTCCCCCACAAGTCCATCACAGCGATGTTGAATTTCCCTTTCGCCAAGATAGTGATTTTTACTATCTGACTGGTTTTGATGAACCGGGTGCCGTAGCAGTCTTTGCGCCTCACCATCCAGAACATCAATTTGTCCTATTTGTACGGCCGCGTATCCGCGAACAGGAAATCTGGCATGGCCTTCGAGCCGGAGTAGAAGGAGCGACCGAACGTTTTGGTGCCGATGTAGCCTATTCCGTCGAAGAAGTGGATCAGCACTTACCCGACTATCTCAAAGAAGCGAGTAGGATTTACACCAAATTGGGTCGGGATGAAGCGTTTAATCAGCGGATGCTCAAGTGGTTAGATCACTTTCAACGCAACCGCGTACGCACGGGGAAAGGCCCGATCGGGATGGACGATCCCGGAATGATTATCCATGACCTGCGTTTATACAAGGACCCAGAGGAATTGACGCTGATTGAGCGGGCCATTGCCATTAGTGCAGAAGCTCATCAACAAGCACGGGCATTGGCAAAGCCAGGGGTTTATGAGTATGAAATCCAAGCCCTGATGGAATATATCTTCCGTAAAAATGGGGCGCAAGGACCCGCTTATCCTTCGATTGTGGCGGCTGGGGGCAATGCCTGCATCCTCCACTACATCGAAAACAAGAAGAAGCTGGAAGCGGGAGAACTCTTGTTGATCGATGCAGGCTGCTCCTATGGCTACTATAACGCAGACATTACCCGTACTTTCCCGGTAAGCGGACGATTCAGCCCAGAACAAAAAGCGGTCTATGAAGTAGTCCTAGACGCCCAAAAAGCAGCGATCCAAGAAGTTCAGGTCGGTCATGCCTACGAAAGCGCCCACCTGCGAGCGGTCCGAGTCCTCACGGAAGGCTTGCTGGATCTAGGATTGCTCGCTGGCCCCATAGACCAGCTTATTGAAGAAGGCAAGTACCGAGAGTTTTACATGCACCGGACTGGCCATTGGCTGGGTCTAGATGTCCACGATGTGGGCGCGTACAAGATTTCTGAGCAGGAATGGCACAAACTGGCCCCAGGCAATTTGTTAACCGTAGAACCAGGGCTCTACATATCTCCTGACTGTGAAACTGTCCCAGAAGCCTTCCGCGGTATCGGCATTCGTATCGAAGATGATGTCTTAGTTACGGAACAAGGTCCGAAAGTCCTGACTCATGTAATTCCCAAGGAAATAAAAGACCTAGAGGACTAGGGGAAGAGGTTATTTATCCTCTGTTTTCAGATAGCTCTCACTCAAGGCCCGGTAATTATTTTGACGAGCTGAGGGGTGGCATTCCAGACAACTGGCTGTATCAATGGGGTCTGGGAGATCCACTTTGGGATGCAGGGCCTTAAAGAAACGAGATTGAGAAAAGTACAACGGAATAGATTCTTTCTCTTTCAAGCCTCTGGAATAGTCTTTCAGATAGAGGTAAATCAGCTTTAGTTCTGGCCCATGCATCTGTCTCAGGGATACCCCATAGTGTTCCGGTTGGGTAAGGAGTTGCTTCCAGGTGTCTGCGGGAAAAACCTGGGGAGGAATCGGCACATGACAGCTACTACAGTTCTTGGCGTATAGGTCTGCCGCNAATTGATACTTTTCTAAAATCGGCTCTGGNGTGGCTTGCTCGGTTTTGACCCCACCTTCCAAATTCTTGCTTTGGGCAACTACCCGCGTATAGCCCAGGCCCAAAGTTGATGCCCCTAAAGCCACCCCTCCCAAGAGCATCCACCGTTTCCAATTTTGGGCCATGTCCTCTCCAAAAACCAGTTCAATCATTTCATCTTCAAAAAGATATGCATCGTTTATGAAGGAATAAGGCATCCCTTACATATTCCTCATCCCTTGGGAGCGCTAGCGTAGCCTAGCCACGGTAAAAGAGAGTCATAAATATCTCAATCAAGATCAGGCCAATTATAATTAATTCTAACGTCTGATTCTGGGCATGATTGGCTCTATCACTGAGCAATTGATATAAATCATCAATAATATCTAGCTTTCGGGCAATAGCGGTTTCCCAATCTTGCAGATGGAATTGTTTACTGGCTGCATTATGAATCCGGGCAAGATATAGGTCACCAATCAACTTTAGAGAATTATCTACACGCTCTGACAATAGGGCAGACTCAATACGCAACTCAGCCAAGTCTTCAATCGCTTTGCGATAGGGTGTACGCAGGGGCAAAGGCCATTCTGGAGATTTTTGTACGATACCTTCATAGTTCTTCAGACGCTGGTCTAGCTGAGCATCAATATAACGGGCTTCTAGCAATTCAATATTCAANAGCTCTAATATATTCANGGTGTCTGTATAATCTGGGTCNTAGATTAGAGCTGCATTCCAGTCAACCAAGACCAAATCATTTACATAGTAAGAAACCGCTTGATTAAGAGATTCTGCCTGCTGTTCTGGGCTTAGGGTTTGAGTATCAAAATGTAGCATTTGAGCCAAGGTTGAACGATGTTGTGCGAGCAATTCCTTAGCATCTAAAGGAGTATCTATTTTTTCTAGAACAAATATATAATAATCTTCAATCAAAGTTGATAATTCAGGTCGAATGATAGCTGACTGAATTTTCTGCATTAACGTCTGTACCTGTTCCTTTGCGTGCTCCTCCAGATTACAGCTATAGAGGGCTTGACTCATTTCGGGCAAGTCAACCAAAGAAACCTCTGATAAAGACCAGCGATAGGCAATACTGATTGCCCCAAAGTCAAAAACCGTAGCCTGAATTTGGCCGAGGTGACCTGGAAAAATATCTGTTTCCCCTAAATTAAGCACTTGGGGTGGTTTTGTATATTGCAGATAGTTAGGGGTCTTTTTTTTGCGGGATATAGGCTGAATTGGAATGGAAGAAAGTAAGGTACGCACTTGTTCCAAGGAAACTTCATAGCCGATATCAAAAGCAAATAGGGCAACCGCTTGCCCTTGGAGAATTTTCACCATCTTGCCATATCTCAGTCATGGGCTTTCACTTCCAGCCTAAAGCAGCTAAGAGCGCTTTGGCCTTTTGCACGGATTCTAAATATTCCTGCACTGGGTCAGAATCAGCAACGATACCCGCTCCCACCTGACCATAGACACTATCTTTAGTGACCAATAGGGTACGAATCAAAATATTCAGATCCAAGTCTCCATTCGGAGCGAGCCAGCCACAGGAACCATAAAATAACGAACGGCGCACAGGTTCTAACTGCTCAATGATTTCCATACACCGTACTTTAGGACAACCTGTAATCGTTCCCCCAGGAAAAACAGCTCGGATTAAATCGACTGAACTAGCCCCTGCTCTGATTTCACCGACTACGTTAGAAACAATATGCATCACATGGGAGTAGCGTTCAATAGTCAGCAACTCATCGACCTCGATCGAACCATATTGACACACACGCCCCAAATCATTGCGTTCTAAGTCCACCAACATAATGTGTTCTGCTTGTTCCTTGGCATTCGCTAGAAGTTCCTCTTCCAAATACTGGTCTTTGTCCGGCGTCATTCCCCGAGGGCGAGTTCCCGCAATCGGACGGGTTTCTACCCGAGTACCTTCTCTTTTAACCAAACGTTCCGGAGAACAGCTAACCACTTCACCCCAAGGAGTACGCCAATAGCTAGCAAAGGGAGATGGGTTCAGATGTTGCAGCTGCTGATAAAGTGCTAGACTATCTCCACTTTCCGTCCTCCCAGCTTGCCTCCCAGCTTGAAAACGCAGAGATAAATTACTCTGAAAAATATCTCCCGCGTAGATATATTCCTTCGCGCGGTGTACCGCCTCTTGATATTCTTCCAGACTGGATAGAAACGTCAGGTTCTTGATCGCCATCAAGTTGTTAGACAATCGAGCACACGTTCTTTCTCCCGCTCGAATCCGACGAATCCAGGCATCCGGGTCTTGTCTCGTTTTCAAGGTTAATACTTGTTCCCAATGGTCATAGACGATTAGCACTTCTGGCTCAAACCAAAAAGCCACGGGGAAGGGCAAGCTATCTTCTTTTTGCCAAGGCAAGCGCTCAATTTCCCATGCCACGTCATAGCCCAACCACCCGAACAAAGGCATCTCCTCCGCGTCTGCTATCCAGTCTTCTAGAGCCCGACAGACTGAACCCAAGGGAGGAATCAAGATTTTGTGAGGGATAGAAGCTAGATAGGAGTACCGCGCTGTTCTTGGATGACGGGCATGTTCAGGACTTTCTAGAAGTACTGCTATCGGTTCATCGGAAAACAACTGCTCGAAAAGCAGGCTAGGGCTGGTCGCAAGTTGGAGAGATAGCGTATGCACAAGTAAATTAAGATGAAGACTTCATTTTCTACCCAGAACTACGCTGGCATTAAATCTGGGATGAAATGACGTATATGCTTTGAGTTCTCTGATACCGCTACCATAAGTCAAGAGGACAAATTCAGGATGGGCTTATGCGTCTGCTGCACACGATGCTCCGGGTGAAGAATCTGGAGGAGTCTTTGAAGTTTTATACCGAAGTGCTGGGCATGAAGCTTTTGCGCCAGAGAGATTATCCCGACGGCAAATTCACCCTCGCCTTTGTCGGCTATGACGCGGAAGATAAGACAGCGGTTATCGAACTGACCTATAACTGGGGCAGAAATGACTATACCCTAGGCGATGCCTATGGTCATATTGCGATTGGGGTTGAAGATATTTATACAGCCTGTGCGGAAGCTTCTAGCAAGGGAGGCAAAGTAGTTCGTGAGCCTGGCCCAATGAAGCATGGCAGTACTGTCATTGCTTTCTTGGAAGACCCTAATGGCTACCGAATTGAACTTATCCAAAGAGCTAGCTAAGCTGCATCTAAATCACTATCCCCGCTTGCATGAAATAGGCACGCTTGTAGAGGCTATATCCTCTCCGTATGGGTTTGGCAATGCCAAACCTCAACGCGATATATCATGTCTCCAGCGTCGCCCCTATTGCCTGATGCCTTGCGAGATAGCAGCAACCGGATTCTCTATTTGGGGTAGCAAATCATGGGTAAAGGCGAATCCAAACCAAACCAAAAAAATAGCAGCGATAAAAAATCCAAGGGTGAGTTTCTGGATCTCTGTTATTTCGCTCATTCCTTTCATACATCAGTCACAGCGCTACATAAATAGGCTACCCATTTTTTGAGTGCTTTTTGGCGCAGAAGTCTAAATTTTCCATTAATTTGTTCAATATTTAATCTTCCCTTTATCTTCCTCTCAAGGGGGTATTTACCCAGGGGTCAAAGTTCTCCACCGCATCAAAGATCGGCTCGCGGTATATCACCAAATGAGGATCTTTCTTTTCACCTCTCACTCGCTGCAAATACTCCTTCTCAACGAGTTTACGATATTGCTCTTCTAAGTTTGTCCGCTCTTCTTTGCGATTCAGCTTCATCAAGTCAGCTTTCAAATCTCTAGTTGACATGACAGCGGCCTTCTTCACCATACTCTCTTGACGCATAAGTATTTCTGCTCACCGAACGAAACGAAGTGAAAATGTAGCGATGGACACAACTCTTGTTAAGTCAGAAGATGAACTAAATAGGCAAATTACACCCGAATGGATGTGTATTTCTGGTCAGTAGTTCTATACGGATGAAAATATTAAAACGCCTAATCGGATTATTGTCTACACTTTTTACTGCCAAAAGCAGAATTAATCAGCTCTGTCAGGTTTAAAACAC
>JGI20200J14955_1000012_pt1 | contig 33650 bp, 23 predicted proteins | sample NGESurshal092012_FD_14955 | JGI IMG/M metagenome (IMG submission 14955) | reverse complement strand
TGGGCCGAGCGGCCGGCTTGTGGGCCGAGCGGCCGGCTTGTGGGCCGAGCGGCCGGCTTGTGGGCCGAGCGGCCGGCTTGTGGGCCGGCGATCACTCGGTGCTGTAGGGGTTGGCCGCCGCGTGGTGGTGGGGTCCGACCGACGTCGAATCGGTCATCGTCGAATTGCTGAGCACGCTCAGCTCGTAATGCTCAGGCCTTCGCCGGCTGCCCGTGGGGTGCGGTGCCGCCCGAGCCAGAGACGGTCACGTCGCCGCGGCGTCATCTGCGTGCGCGACCGGGGGACTCGGATCGTCCGACCAGGATTGCCGGCGGCCGATTGTGCATGGCTGAGGGCGGCCCCCCGTCACCGGGTTGGCTTTGTCCGCGCTGATGGGGGCGCTCGACCAGGACGGGCCCGCACTGCTGGACCGCGCGCTCCAGACACGCGTCAACCTGCCGAAAGTCCCGACTCGCTCACTACCGAAGGCATGCGCGGATCCGCGCGCGCCGGTCAGCTCCTCCGCGCCGCGGCCGATGGTGACGCGGCCGCAAGCGAACGCGGTCTCTTCTGCCCGGTCACCCATCGCTCACCGGGGCGTGCTGATCAACGCTTCTGGCCTTTTGACGTCCCACAACAGCACAGGATGGCCTGAACCGTTGATCATCCCGGCTTTGCAGCCCCACTGGGGACCAGGCCGACGCCGCCAGCGCGCCAAGCGGGCGAACCTCCTCGGGATCGCCGAAACCAAGCCGCCGGCACTGCGGTGGTGTGACAACCGGGGCGCGCACGAGCCGGACGCGGAGTGGGCGCGACGGAGAGGGCACGACGGAGAGGGCGCGACGTGATGCGCCGCAACGGGATCAGCTGCGCACCCGGGCCCGCCACCGTGTCACGGACACGTCGCCAGCAATCGGAGATGGCTGATCAAGACTTCCGGCCCTTTGACATTGCTCAACAGCACAGGATGGCCGCAAACGTTGATCATCCGCTGACCCCGTTGCGTCAGTTCCGGGACAGATCCCCGGGGTGGTAGGCCACCCAGGCCAACGGGAAGGGTTGCCGACGCAGCACCGTGAACCACAGATCCGTCCGAGGCCCGGCGAGCACATCGTCGGGCAGGCCGGGAACGACGTGCCACGCTCCCTCGACCACCTCGTCGATCAGCTGCTGCGCATCCCAGCCGGCCCGCCCGGCGTAGATCCGAATGCCCCGCGTCGCACCCGCCACAATCGCCGGGTCACCGTCCAGATCGACCAACACCACCGGCCCGGTGACGGACACCACGCCGTCAACGTCCCGCGGATCCGTCCCCGTCCGACACACGCCCAGGCACATGGCCGACGACGTCTGTACCGGACCGCCCGCGAAAACGGCCTGGGGTCGGGCCGCGTGCGCTGCCCACGCGGGCAGCACGTTGTGCACCGCGGTCTCGCTCGGCCGGTTCAGAATCACCCCGACCGTGCCGTCGTCGCCGTGGGCCACCAGGTAGACCACGGTGCGGCGGAAATGCGGGTCGCGCAGCTCCGGGGCCGCGACCAGCAGCGTCCCCGCACGCAACGCGTCGATCTCTCTCATCGCAGTCCATTCTTCCGGTCAATGCCCCGGCCTGCGCGGGCACCCACCGATCGCCCGTCACCCACCGATCGCCCGGAAGAGGCAGGACGAGCGGGGTGCCGGGCGCGTACCGTTCGACCGTGACCCCGCAGCCACGGACACCGGAAGCGCCGGCGTCCGCGCGGCCCTCCGTCCGAGGCCTGAAACACCTGTTGCAGGTACGGGGACTACGCCGGTTGGCGTACGTCAGGGTCTTCAGTGCCTTCGGTGACGGGGCCTTCCAGGGCGCACTCGCGGTGTTGGTGCTGTTCAGTCCGGAACGGAAGTCCAACCCCGCAGAGATTGCCGCAGGATTCGCCGTACTGCTGTTGCCGTACTCGATCATCGGGCCGTTCGCCGGCGCGCTGCTGGACCGGTGGAGCCGGCGCCGGGTGATCGTCTGGGCCAGCCTGATCCGGTGTGTCCTGGTGCTGCTGGTCGCGCTGGAGATCCTGCTCGACCTGACCAGCGCGGTGTTGTTCATCACCGCGCTGTTCATCATGGGCGTTGGCCGGTTCGTCGGGTCGGGGCTGTCGGCCTCCACCCCGCACACCGTCGCCAAGGACTCGCTGGTCGGCGCGAACGCGTTGACCACCACGGCGGGCGCGATCGCCATCGCGGTCGGCGGCGGCTACGCCATCGTGCTGCGCAGCCTGCTCGGTGAATCCAGCAGCAGGGTCGCGATCGTCACCGCGACCGTAGCGGTGTTCTACCTGCTGGCAGCCGTGATCGCCGGCAGGTTCCGGCTGATGGAGCTCGGCCCGGATGAAACCGACGAACCGGCCCAACCCATGCTGGCCGTTCTCGAGGGGTTCAGCAGCGGCCTCAAACACGTCGTCGAACGCCGGACGGTGGGCTACGCCGTCATCGTCGTGATGGTGGTCCGGTTCTGCTTCGGGCTGTGCACGATGGTGGTGCTGCTGCTCTTCCAGAAGTACTTCACCGAGAGCGTGGGACCCTTCCGCACCGGTGCTCCCGGCATCGCGGAGGTGCTGGCCGCCGGGGCGATCGGGGTGTTCGCCGGAGCGGTGCTGACCCCGCTGGCGGTGCGCCGACTCGGACGCACCCGTCATGTGGTCGTCCTGCTCTCCACCACCAGCGTGATCGTCGTCATCGCCGCGATCCAGTTCACCATCATCTCCACCGTGATCACCGCGTTCGTGATGGGGCTGGCCTACCAGTCCAGCAAGGTGTGCATGGACACCGTGGTCCAATCCGACTCCGATGACGCGCACGTCGGGCGGGTCTTCGCGCTCTACGACACCGCCAACAACCTGTGTTATGTCGGCGCCTTCGCACTGGGAGTGTGGCTGGTTCCGGAGAACGGTCGCGGAGTCGGCGCGGTGTTCCTGGTCGGTGGACTGCTGCTGGCCGTCGGGCTCTGGTACGGCGTGGTGATGGCGCGGTGGACACGCCGGAAGTCCTCGGCCCGCGCCGTCGACAATCCAGGGTCACCCGCGGATTCGGCATCGGGGCTGGTCGGCTGATCGCGCCTCGATCGCTGACGTCGTGGCGTACCGCCCCCGCAACGGGTCAGTGCCGAACAGCGAGAGCTGCTCAGCTTTCCGGGTCCGGCGGCGTGATGCCCTCCCGGCGGGCCCATTCCAGCAGCGCGGATTCGGCCGCGTCCCGGTCCAGCGGTCCCTGCTCCAGCCGCAGTTCCTTCAGATACGACCAGGCGCGGCCCACCACCGGCCCCGGCGGGACGCCGAGCAACTCCATGATCGCGTTGCCGTCCAGGTCCGGCCGGACCCTGGCCAGATCCTCCGCCGCGGTGATCCTGGCGATCCGTTCCTCCAGATCGTCGTAAGAGCGCTGCAGCGCCTTCCGCCGGTTCGGGTTCCGGGTGGTGCAGTCCGCGCGAACCAGTTTGTGCAGCCGGGGCAGCAGTTCCCCGGCCCCGGTGACGTACCGGCGGACTGCGGAATCGGTCCACGCGCCGGTGCCGTAGCCATGAAAGCGCAGATGCAGGCAGGTCAGCATCGCGACGTCGTCGATCAGCGCCTTCGGCAGACGCAGTTCGCGCAGCCGCTTGCGGACCAGCTTCGCTCCGACCACCTCGTGATGATGGAAACTGACACCGCCGCCCGGCTCGAACCGGCGGGTCGCCGGTTTGCCGATATCGTGCAGCAGCGCCGCCAACCGGAGAGTGAGATCAGCTCCACCAGTTTCCTGGGCGATCGCCTGGTCCAGCACCGTCAGGGAGTGCTCGTAGACGTCCTTGTGCTCGTGGTGCTCGTCCTGCTCCAACCGCAGCGCCGGTAACTCGGGCAGCACCCGGTCCGCCAGCCCGGTCTCGGTGAGTAGCGCCAGGCCGGCGCGCGGGTTCCCACCCGTGATCAGCTTGACCAGTTCCGCGCCGACCCGCTCGGCGGTGATGCGATCGATCTCCGATGCCATCTTCGTCATCGCCGTGACCACCCGCGGCGCCGGAACGAACGAGAGTTGAGAGACGAATCTCGCCGCCCGCAGCATTCGCAACGGGTCGTCCCGGAACGACTGCTCGGGGGTGGCCGGGGTGTCCAGGATCTTGGCGCCCAGCTGCTGGAGCCCACCGAACGGGTCGGTGAACTCGTGACCGGGCAGGGACACGGCCATCGCGTTCACCGCGAAATCCCGGCGTTGCAGGTCGCCCACCAGGCTGTCACCGAAGGTGACCACCGGATTCCGGCTGTCCCCGTCGTAGAGGTCCGACCGAAAGGTGGTGATCTCCAGCCGCAGACCCGCCTTCGCGACGCCGATCGTGCCGAAGTCGATCCCGGTGTCCCAGGTCGCCTCGCCCCACCCGGACACCAGCTGCTGGATCTGCGCGGGGCGGGCGTCGGTGGTGAAGTCGAGATCGTCACCGAGCCGGCCCAGCAGCGCATCGCGCACCGAACCGCCGACAAGGTGGAGCTCGTGCCCGGACCGGGCGAACGTCCGGCCCAGTTCGTCGGCCACCGGGGCGATCCGGAGCAATTCCTTGACGGCCGCTCGCTGTTGGGTGCTCAATTTTCCGGCCGCACCGGGAAGCGCCGGTGCCTCGTCGTCGACCCGGCTCGTGGCCGCGCCGCTCGAGGGCGGCGGCGCGGGCCGGGACCGCGGCGGGCGCGGCGGACGATCGGACGGTCTGGACACGACGGGCCAGTCTATCCGTGGCCGCCGGGTCGCTGTCGCCACGTCAGTGCGACCGGCTATTCGGGCGCCGACTCAACCGGGCAGTCAGGGCTGTCGCCGTTGGCCCTTGCCGTTCGTCGACGTCTTGCCATTGGTGGACGCCCTGCCATTGGTCGACGCCTTGCCGATCGTCGACGCCGCGCGATTGGTGGACGCCTTGCCGTTGGCTGACGCCTGGCCGTTGCTGGATGCACCGACCACGACGATATCCAGTGTTGCTCCGGACGGACCGCCCGCAGCGGATGCGGATGTGCCACTTTCCGATCTCGTCAACGGCGACGCCGGAATCCCGGCCGCAGCGACCGACTCCTCGGCCTGGTCACCGGCGATGACGCTTTCGGCATGGGCACCGATCTGATTGAAGAACCGCTCGCTGAAGCCGAACAACACCGCCAAACCCAGCATTCCGGCCGTCAGGTTCGAACGGAAGTCCGCCCCGATCGGAATCACATTCTGCAGATTGGCCACGCCGAAGTTCTGCAGGAGTGCGATCAGATGCAAGCCGGCCCACGCGACAAGCGCGCCCAGCAACGGTGCGACGAACAGCGGCCCCCAGGACGCGCCATAAGCGGTCGGCCGACCCTTCGCGTAGACGATTCGCTGCAGTCGACTGATCAGACCACCGAGGAATCCAGCGAGCAATACCGATCCGAATCCGGTCAGGAACAACACGACGACGGCCAGGTACGAGGCCACCACCAACCAACTGGCTTTGCCGTACAAACTGACCAACTGGTTGTACGTCGAGTCGCGGGCATTGAACAGCTCTGCGAGCAATTGCGAGAGTTCCGCCTCCCACTTGGCTCGCATCTTCCCGTCCGCCTGCCAGCCGTCCCTGGCCGCAGAATCACTGAGCTCCATCCACTTCGCTGCCAGGCGATCCGCCGAACGGTGGGGAGTTCGTCGATCTGACCCATGGCCCTGGCGAATCGCGCGGTCAACTGCTCGTCCGTCAGCCTGACAATCTCAAGTCGCTGCGCTTCGTGCAAACGCACCCATCGGGCGATTTCGCAGGACCCCACCCAATTGGTCAGGGTGAACAACTCGCGCCGCCGAGGCTTCTCAGGTCCGGGGGCGGGGCCCAGCAGGAAATCGATCGCGGCCGCTTCTGCGCCGTCGTCCGTGGCCAGCAGCCGACCGCGCATTGCCGCCTCGTGAGCCTCGAGCCAACGGCGATTGGCCAGCCGGACGTACGCGTTCCCGGCGAACAGCACGACGATCAGGTACAGCGACAGGAAAACGATCCCGATCCACAACCGCGTTGCCTCGCTCATCGCTCTCCCCTTGTCGGCCCCGATATCTGACGGATGCGGAGAAACAGGAACAGATACCCCAAAACGGCCCTCGAAATTCGCTCGGGTGGGTGGGACCCGTGGTCATTCGGCCACGCACAGCCAACGGCGACGCGGATCGTGAGCGGTCGTTCCCGGAAGGTCAGTCCCACGGGCCCGGCACCCTGACGCANCGCGACATCAGGGGCGGGCGGCCCTCATCCCACTACCATCGGGGCTATGTCTGTCCCCCGTTCGCGTCTGGCCGGCTCGCCCCGGCGGCGCCGCCCGGCGGACGAGACCTCGGCCGGCGGGCTCGTCGTCCGCAACGAGGACGGAACCGCGTCAGTGGCATTGATCGGTCGCCTTGACCGTCGCGGCCGCCTGCGCTGGTCGTTGCCCAAGGGCCACATCGAGGTCGGCGAGACCACCGAACAGGCCGCAATCCGGGAGGTGGAGGAGGAGACGGGTATCTCCGGCCGGATCACCGCGCGACTGGGCAGCGTCGAATACACCTTCGTCGCGCAGGGGCGCCGGATCCACAAGCGTGTCCACCATTTCCTCATGGCGGCGGTGGACGGCGAGCTCTCCGACGCCGACCTGGAGGTCACCGAGGTCGCCTGGGTGCCACTGACCGATCTCGCGACACGATTGGCCTACGCCGGCGAACGCCGACTGGCCCGGCGCGCCGTGGAAATGCTCGCGGACATCGCGTGACACGGTCCGTCGTGGACGCACCACCCGCGAGATCCCACGACCGGCGACGGCACGGAGGCCGGCCGCGGCTGGCCGCTCTGGTCGCGGCCGCCACGCTGGCTCTGCTGCCCGCGGCTGCCCCCGCGGGAGCGGTCGCTGCCCGATCGCTGGCTCCGGACAACGACTACGCCGACCGGCTGTCCTTCGACGTCACGTCGATCGACCCGGTGGTGGTGACGACCGGCGGACCGGTCTCACTGACCATTTCCGGGACGATGACGAACACCGGCCAGGAAACCTTGACCGACCTGGCCTACCGGTTCCAGCGCGGCCCGGCCCTGAAGAGCACCGCCGATCTCCGGCGGGAGCTGTCCACCCCGAACGAACCGGTGGACGTCGTGCAACAGGAGTTCACCGGGCTGAGCGCGAGCCTGGAACCGAACACCACTCAGTCATTCACGGCCTCCGCATTGATCACGGCGGCCGACGGGCTGGCCATCGACGCCCCCGGCGTCTACCCATTGATGATCAACGTCAACGGTGACGTCAACCTCGATGGCGGCACACTCCCCGCCCGTATCGGGGAGCTACACCTGGCCCTGACCGTGGTCGGGGTGCCCACCGGTGCGCCCACCGCAACGACCGTCCCCGGTACCGGGCAACCGGGTACGGGAACTCCGGGTATCGGAACCGCGGACAACTCGACCCCTGGCTCCACCGCCACCCAGACACCGGTTCCCGTCAACATCGTCTGGCCCATCGCGGACACCCCGCACCTCGGCGTCGACGGCGTTTTCCTCGACGACGACCTGGCCGCGTCGATCGCGCCCGGCGGACGGCTGAACACCCTCGTCGATGCCCTCACCTCGCCCGATGCACCGCTCCCGCCCGCCGGGGCGATCACCATCGCCATCGACCCGGCGCTCCTGGACGAACTCGACCGGATGAGCCGCGGCTACCGGGTGCTGGCCGATCCCAGCCAACCGCAAGTCCCGCTGACTCCATCGGTCGGGCCGACGGCTGCACCAACGACCGAACCAACGACTGAACCAACCCCTGCACCCACGACTACCGCCGGGGCACCGCCCACCACTCGGCAGGACACCCCAACCGCAACCGTCCCGTCCACACCACAGGTCGCGGCGGAGGAGTCCTCGGGAACGGTCGCCGGCTCCGGGCAGTCGGCGGCCGCAGCATTCCTGCTGCAACTTCGCGCCCTCATCGCCCAGCGTCCGACGCTGCTATTACCCGCCGGTGATCCGGACATGGTGGCACTCGTCCGCGGTGGCCTGACCGACCAGATGGACGCGACAGTGACCCAGGGCCGCGCGATCGCCAGCCGGGTGCTCGGCCCGGAGATCGCCGGGCGGCTGGTCGCCGACATGTCACTACCTGCCGGTGGCGCCTTGGAACCCGAGACGCTGAACGCGCTGACCAACGCCGGGCTGGGCAGCTCCGTGCTGACCGGCGACGCCGTACGGTCCACCGGCGCTGCCGGGGAACTGGCCAAGGGCTCAACAACGGTCGCTGTCGACGCCACCACGACATCGGGCACTCCGGTGACGGCGCCCGTCGTGCTGTCCACGGGCGGCGTGCTGGCCGGGCTCGGTGCCCTCGCCGATCGGGCGCCATCAACAGGCTGGGCCGTCCGGGTCAACACCCTCACAGCATTGCTGGCCCAACAACATTTCGAGGCCAACGGCACCCCGTCGGTGTACGTACCTGATCACCGCTGGTCGCCGGACCGGTCCGGGCTTCGGCTGCTCACCGATCTGCTCGCGACCCTTGGCAGCAACCGAGTGATCGGCCCGGTCAGCCTCACCGCCCTGGCCGGTTCACCCGGTACGCCGGCCGAGCTGTCCTACCCGGCGGAAGATCAGTCGCGCGAACTCTCGCCCGAGTACCTGGCGCGGGTGCAGCGGGCCCGCCAGGACGTCGCCGAATTGCGGACCGCACTGGGGTCAGCGCCGCAGAGCGTCGACCCAGCCGTGGTGCTCGACCCGCTCGACGAGTCCCTGGCAGCCTCGGGCGCGAGCGCGCTTCGGGTGGATCCGCACGTCGGCGAGGCAAATTTGGCCACGGTCGAGGCCACCACCGCCGCCATCAGGAATGGCGTGACGATCTCCTCGGCGGGCAACTCGTACACCCTGGCGTCATCGACCTCACCCCTGGTGCTGACGGTGCAGAACTCGCTGCCCTACAACGTCCCGGTGCAGGTGCAGATCACCGGCGGAGAACGGGTCGGGTTGACCGTCACAGATCCGGGCGTGCAGGTCATCCCGGCCGGCCGGTCATTGCAGGTCAAGATTCCCACCGAGGTCACCAGGTCCGGTCAGTTCCAGGTCGGGGCGCAGCTGCTAGCGCCCGACGGCACCGCCTGGAACGATCCCGTGCAGCTGTCCGTCGAATCAAGCGCCTACGGGGCCGTCACCGTGATCATCATCATCGTCGCCGGCGGTGTGCTGCTGGTGATGGTCATCCTGCGCATCACCCAGCGGTTGCGGAACCGAAGCGAGAGGTTGTCCGGGAACGACAGCGTCGACGGCGGACGAACGTCCCCGACGCTCGGCCATTCCACCCCGGCCAACGGTTTCCGGGCCAGGTCCGACGACGAGTCCGTCCCTCTGCTGACCGATGACGGCGCACCCCAGGTCGGCGGACCAACGGCCGACGATCCGTCCCTGCGCTCGGTCATCCCCGGGCTGGCCCCGGACGCCGGTCAGCTCGGATCGGATCGAACATGACGCCCCGCACCGGCAGCGACCCGGCCGCCGAAACCGTCATCACATCGACTGGCGCCAACGGTCCCGCTCGACTCACCGGAGCAGCTGGGATAACAGAGATCGACGACGTCGCCGGCATGAAGACCGCGCGCACGGGCGGGGTGGTCAGGGCAGGCGCGGTGATGGCGGTGGCCACCCTGGTCAGCCGGGTCACCGGGTTCTTGTCCAAGGTGGTGCTGGTCAGCGTCCTTGGCTTCGGCATCGTCAACGACGCGTACACGCTGGCCAACACGCTGCCGAACATCGTCTTCGAACTGCTGATCGGCGGCGTGCTGACGTCGGTGGCGATTCCCTTGCTGTCCCGGGCACGAAGTGACCCGGACGGCGGGACGCTGTACACGCAGCGGCTGATGACCGCGGCCTTGGTGGGCCTGCTGGTCGCCACCGCTCTGGCCGTGGTCGCCGCTCCGTTGCTGACCAACCTGTATCTGTCCGGCGACGAGGGCACCGTCGATCAGGGCCTGGCCACCGCACTGGCATACCTGCTGCTCCCGCAGATCTTCTTCTACGGGATCGCCGCGTTGTTCGGCGCCATCCTGAACACCAAGGAGAAGTTCGGCATCCCGGCCTGGGCGCCGGTGGCGAACAACCTGGTCGTCATCGGCATCGGCGTCGCCATGCACGTCCTGTCCGCAGACCAGGACGGCGGCCTGACGTCGCTGACCCGCGAGCAGTACCTGGTCCTCGGCATCGGCACCACCCTCGGCATCGTCGTGCAGGCGCTGGTCATGCTGCCGGCCCTGCTGCGCACCGGATTCCGGTTCCGCTGGCGGTGGGGCGGCGATCGGCGACTGCTCGAAGCCGGCGGGCTCATGCTGTGGGCGGTCGCCTACGTGCTGGTCTCGCAGGCCGGGTACGTGGTGGTGACGAACGTGGCCTCGGCGAACGTCGAGGGCGGCATCGGGCTTTACGCGTTCGCCTCGATGCTGTTCCAGCTGCCCTACGGGATCGTGGGGGTGTCGATTCTCACGGCGATCATGCCGCGGATGAGCAGGCACGCGGCGGCCGGACAGATGGACAACGTCAAAGACGACGCCGGGTTGGCCAGCCGCTTGTCCATCGTGGCGCTCACCCCGATCGCCGCCGCGATCATGGTGCTGGCCGGGGCGCTGGCCATCGTGTCGTCGCTCTACGGCAACGTCGATCTCGCCGACACCGTGGTGCTGGGCAGCACGCTCGCCGCGCTGGCGCTCGGGCTGGTGCCGTTCGCAGTCACCCTGGTCCAGATGCGGGTGTTCTACGCGATGAAGGACGCGCGCACCCCGACCATCATCAACGCGATCATGGTCGCCGTCCGGGTACCGCTGCTGATCGCCAGCGCCACTCTCGACGACGCCCTCATCATCCCCGGTCTGGCCGTCGCGACCTCGGTGTCCTACCTGGTCGGGGCCATCGCCGGGGAGATCTGGCTGCGCGCCAGGTACGGGCCGATGGGCACCCGGCGCACCCTGATCACGCTGCTGAAGATGACTGTCGCCGGCGCCGCCGGGGCGGCCGCGGCGCTGCTGGTCGGCAACCGGCTGTTGCAGCTGGAGGTCGATGACCTCGGCGACGCGCTCGTCGAGATTCTGATCAGCGGCACCGTGGGGCTGGTGGTGATCGCCGCCGTCGCCGTGCTGCTCAAGGTCGAGGAGCTGGTGCCGCTGCGCCGCCGACTCGCTGCGATGATCAGGAAGGTCATCCGACGCGGTCCGCCACCCGGGGCAACCCCGCCCAGCGCAGCGGCGTCCACCGACGCGGTGACTGCGGCCCTGACCCTTCCCTCGCCAATGGCCGGTCAGATGGCACCGCCGGGTGCGTCAGCGCCCGGGATGTCGCCGCGACGTGGCACCCTCAGTGGGAGCAACAGTGGGAGCAGTGCATCGGCGTACGCACCGCTCGCCGACACCGGCAGTGTCGACAGCGCCGAGCGCACCGTCCGACTGGACACCCTGGCCGGGCGACCGAGCAGCCCGGCCGGCCAGCTGGACGGCCCGACCGAACCAGCCAGACGAAGAGAGCAGGTGAAGGGTTCCGTGCCCAGCGACAGCGGTGGTCCGGCCGGCCGAGGCGTCGCAGACGAGGACCTCGCGACCTCTGCCGACGGCACACCGGACGACTCCGCGGGGGGTGCCGCCCGCACCGGCGTTGACCGCGGCGGCGTGGGCTCGGTCGCTGACGACGACGCGACGACGGTGCTCAACGCCGAGGAATTGACCTCAGCGAACGCACCACCTCCTTTGTTCGCCGATGACGAAGCCGGCGTGACCATGCCGACAACGTCTTCCGGGGCGGTCGGCGGTGCGGGTTCGGACGCTGCTGTGGAACGTGTCGCTGCAGCTCCGCTGACCCCGGGCACCACGATCGGCGGCCGCTACCGGCTGGTCAGCCTGGTGTCCGCCGACGCCGCCGGGCACTGGTTCTGGCGCGCCAAGGACACCGTGCTGCCCCGCGACATGGCCGTGACGATCCTGCCGGACACCACCGGTGCCTCGGCCACCGTGGCCAGAACACTCCGGGCCGGCCGGCTGCACCACATCGGGCTGCCGCAGACGCTCGATGTGGGTACCGACCACGGCCAGTCCTACGTCGTCGGCCAGTGGGTGGACGGCGCAACGCTGACCGACCTGCTGTCCGCCGGCCCGCTCGAGCCCAACGTGGCAACCTCCATCACCGCGAAGATCTCCGAGGCAGTGGCCGAGGCACACCGCAACGGCATCGCCCTCGGCGCGATCAACCCCTCTTTGATCCGGGTCAACTTCGACGGACAGGTGCGGTTCTCGCACGTCATCGCGCACGGCTCGGCGACCCCCGAGCAGGACATCCGGGCCATCGGCGCCCTGCTCTACCTGATGCTCACCGGCACCTGGCCGCTGCCCGAACCCCTTGACCCGCTGGCAATGGTGGGCCACACCGTGGCGTCGATCCCGCCCGCGCCGACCAGCCTCGGCCGCGAACTGCCGGCCGACGAGGTCCGGCCGGCCGTCCCGGAGGCACTGTCCGCGCTGGCCGAACGCGCGCTGCACCCTGACGAGCCCGACGGCATCCACGCTGTCGGCGCGATCGCGGCCTTGCTGCGCAGCCCCGAAACCGTCGGTCACGTGGAGGCGGCCCCCCCGCCGCAGTACCGTCCGCTCAGTGCCGCCGACCGCAGGCTGATCAAGGAGCGGCGAGTCAAGCTCTCGCTGGCCACCGTCNTGCTGGCGGTCTTCGCGGTGTTGATCGTCATCGCCATCGGCGGGCTGGCCAAGCAGTTCCTGGCCTCCGTGCAGAACAGCGCACCCGACGACGTCAAGATGATCGACTCCAACACGCCGCCCTCCGCGCAGCCGGTCGCCCCCGCGCCGGCACCGGATGCCGCAACCTCCGGCGACCAGCCCACATCCGCCGCGGCGCCGGCCGCGGCGCCGGTGCCGATCGTGGCCGGCCAGGTCTACGACCCGCAGGGCGACGGCAAGCCGGACTACAAGGCCTACGTCGACCGTGCCTACGACGGAAACGCGGACTCGGCCTGGCTGACCTGGGTGTACAAGCAGCAATTCCCCAGCCTGAAAACCGGCGTCGGGCTGACGCTCGAACTGCAGAAGGAGACCACCCCCACCGCGGTGCAGGTCACCAGCGCGACACCGGGCACGAAGATCGAGGTCCGCTCCTCGACCGGGCCGACCGTTCCGTTCGAACAGACCACGGTGCTGGGCTCTGGGACGGTCACCGACCAGCCGCTGACCATCCCGTTGACGGCTGCGCCGAAGTCGAAGTACCTGCTGGTGTTCGTCACCGGGATGGCTCCCACCGCCGACAAACAGTTCCAGTCGAAGATCAACGAGATCACCGTCACCGGCAATTGACCCTGTCCGACTCCGCACCGCGCCGGTTCGATGGACCCGCCGCGGTGGCACCGCGCCGGGAATGCCGGTCGGTAGGGTGGCGTTGAGCAGTGCAGACAGGGATGGATGTAGGGCCGATCCCGAGTCGAGACGCACCGATCAACCAACCGATCAACCAACCACAGAGCAGCAGAATTGCCGCCCGCTGTAGCACGCGCTGCGCGCCGGCCGAGGGGATCACGTGACCGACCTGAACCATGCCAGCAACGGCAGCGCGTCATCGACCGGCGGCGGACCGGTGCACGATGTGATCGTCGTCGGGTCGGGACCTGCCGGTTATACCGCGGCGATCTACCTGGCCCGCGCTGAGCTGCATCCGTTGGTCTTCGAGGGCTACCAGTACGGTGGCGCGCTGATGACCACCACCGAGGTGGAGAACTTCCCCGGTTTCCCGCTGGGTATCCAGGGACCCGAGCTGATGGCCCAGATCCGCGAGCAGGCCGAACGCTTCGGCACCGATCTGCGGTCGGTCGACGTGGAGAGTGTCGATCTGACGGGCGACATCAAGACGGTGACGGTCGACGGCGAGGTGCACAGGGCCCGTGCGGTCGTGCTGGCCACCGGCTCGGCGGCCCGCTACCTCGACCTGCCCGACGAGCAGCGACTCATCGGCCGCGGCGTGTCGGCGTGCGCGACCTGTGACGGCTTCTTCTTCCGCAACCAGGACATCGTCGTGGTCGGTGGTGGAGACTCCGCGATGGAGGAGGCCACCTTCCTCACCCGCTTCGCCCGGTCGGTGACGATCGTGCACCGGCGCGAGGAGTTCCGGGCCAGCGCCATCATGCTCGAGCGCGCGAAGCATGACCCGAAGATCCGCTGGATCACCAACGCCGCGGTCACCGGGGTGCACGGCGACACCTCCGTCACCGGGGTGACGTTGACCGACACGCGGTCCGGCGAGACCACCGAACTGCCGGCGACGGGGCTCTTCGTGGCCATCGGGCACGATCCGCGCTCGGCGCTGTTCCGCGATCAGGTGGCCACCGACGCCGAGGGCTACGTGCTCACCGGAGCCCAGGTGGGCGCGACGGCCTCCACCGGCACCAGCGTCAGGGGCGTCTTCGCCAGCGGCGATCTGGTCGACCACGTCTACCGGCAGGCGATCACCGCCGCGGGGTCGGGGTGTGCCGCGGCGCTGGATGCCCAGCACTACGTCGCCGCGCATTCCCGGACCGACGTGCTGGCGAGCTCCGTCGACGAGCCGGTCAACGCCTGACCCAGGCATCGCGCACCGCAGCATTTTTCACCCGAACGTCCACAGAGTCCGACCGCCGGCCCCAACCCGTATTCCCACCGAGAAAGGTCACCATGTCCACCCTGAAGGTCACCGACGCCAGCTTCGACACTGACGTCCTGCAGTCCGAGAAGCCCGTCATCGTCGACTTCTGGGCGGAGTGGTGCGGGCCGTGCCGCATGGTGGCCCCGATTCTCGAGGAGATCGCAACCAAGCACGAGGACAAGGTCACCGTCGCCAAGCTCGACATCGACGCCAACCCGCAGATCGCCCAGCAGTACCAGATCCTGTCGATCCCGACGATGCTGGTCTTCCAGGGCGGTCGCCCGGTCAAGCAGGTCGTCGGCGCCAAGCCGAAGGCCGCGCTGCTCGCCGAGTTCGCCGACGTCCTGGCCTGATTCAGGCCTGATCCTCGCCTTGTCCCGCGCCCCAGGGTGCGTTTCCCCGCAGGCACACCCGGGGCGCAGACCACCCGGATGGTTCGCCGTCGGATGGGTTGCCTCGCCACTGAAGTTCATCGTTCTCGCCCACGCCTCGCCATTGGTTCCCTCTTTCGGGGAACCTCACGGCGAGGCGCGCGTCTACCAGTCAACAGTTGGTCCGCTTTCGATGCACAATAATGGGCGGCCAGGGCCGGAACGGCCGGCAAAGAAGCTGACAGCGAGCCCGGACCTCACGGTCAGACGTTCGATGGATGAGGACTGGGCCCGCCCCCGGGCGGCCGTCGCCGGTCGGCGACCGGACAAGGGAGAGCGATGCTGCTGCGACGGGGTGATCGAGGTCCGGCTGTCGCCGGAATCCGTGAGGCGCTGGCCAGTCTGCAACTCCTCCCGCCGGTGAACGGCGTCGACCCTGACTCGGCGGAATTCGACACGGCCATCGACGGTGCGATCCGCACCTTTCAGCAGCAGCGCGGTCTGATCGTCGACGGCATGGTCGGCCCCGTCACCATCCGCTCGCTCACCGATGCCCGGTGGAAGCTGGGCGACCGGCCGCTGACCTACACGCTGTCCGCGATGATGACCGGCGACGACGTGATGGCCCTGCAGACTCGCCTCGCTGAGATGGGCTACAACACCGGCCGGCCCGACGGTATCTTCGGACCGCTCACCGATGGCTGTGTCCGCGATTTCCAGCGTCACCGCGGATTGACCGAGGACGGAGTATTCGGCCCGGCGACTCATCGCGAACTCACCCGGATCGGCCGGATGGTGACCGGCGGCCGGCCGCACTACCTGCGCGAGTACCAGATGCTCCGGCAGGCGGGCCCGCGGCTGCACGGCAAGCGGATCGTGCTCGACCCCGGCCACGGCGGTGCCGATCTGGGCTGGCAGACCGACGGCGTGAAGGCCGCCGATCTCACCTACGACATCGCTCGCCGGCTGCAATCCCGGATGATCACCACCGGGATGACCGTGTTCCTCACCCGTGAGCCGGGCGACAATCCCTCACCGGACGAGCGTGCCGCGTTCGCGAACAGCATCAACGCGGATCTGGTGTTGAGCCTGCACATCGACGGATCGGAATCGCCGCACGCCTGCGGCATTGCCACCTTCCACTTCGGCACCGACTCCGGCGCCACGTCGACGGTCGGCGAGACGTTGGCAGCGCTGGTCCAGCGCGAGCTCGTCGCGCGTACGCGGTTCTCCGACTGTCGAGTGCACCATCGGCCCTGGGACATCCTCCGGCTGACCAAGATGCCGGCCATTCAGGTCGAGATCGGCTACCTGTCGAACCCGCACGAGCGCGAGCGGCTGACGAACGCCGACTTCCGCAATGTGATCGCCGACGGGCTGCTGGTGGCCGTCAAGCGGTTGTACCTCGACGGTCATGACGACCCGCACACCGGCACGTTCACCTTTTCGGACCTGCTCGCGCACGAGCGGATGATCCGCGACTCTGCCTGACGTGGGAGTCTGCGTTCATCCCTCAGCGTTCATCCCTCAGCGTTGATCCTTCGAGTGGATCCTTCAGCGTTGATCGCTCAGCGACTCCCGGCGAGCTCCGGGACCGGGGCGGGCGAGGCCGGGACGGTGATCACCGTGAACAGCTTCTCCAGCGCCGCCTCCACTTCGGCCTTCCAGCCCAGGTCCCTGGCCAGCTCGTACCGCAACCGCGGGTACCGGTGGTGGGGCGCCACGTCCTGAAAGCCCACCGCGCGGGCAAATCCCGCCGGCAGCAGGCATCTCGGTAGCGCGGCCTCATCCGGCCCGTCAGCACCGTCAGCACCGTCAGCACCGTCAGCACCGTCAGCACCGTCAGCACCGTCAGCACCGTCAGACGAGCGTGGACCGTCGGTCTGCGCGGCGGCGACATCTTCGCGGCCGAAAAGCTCGATGGCCCGCACCCCGCGGCGAGTGAGCTGCCGGACCGCCCCTTCCATCAGATAGCGCGCCAGGCCCTGGCCGGTGAATTCCTGCCGGATCCGGGCGGTGGTCAGCAGTACCGCATCCGGAGAGACCGGGGACGTCGGGAAGGCCGACGCTCCTGGCACCGCGGTGGGCGGGGCGAACAGCGCGAATCCGACCGGTTCGTCGTCGACGGTGACGATCTGCCCCGCCGACCCCCAGGTCAGCATCACCCCTGACAGCCAGACCTCCTTCTCGAACTCCGTCTCACCGAGCCGGCGCGCGGCGCGCGCCGCTTCGGCGTCCAGTTCCCAGGTCACGCACCCTCGGCATCGCTCCGGGAGCAGTGCGAGGGTCGTCATCGACAACGGCACCAACGCTCGCGTCACTACGCTCCCTGCTACTCGGGGGACCACCAGTTCGCGCCTTGTCGCGGGCCCGGGTTCACCCTGCTTGCGGTTCGGGGCGTGCGACGTCGCCCACCAGGATAGGTGCTTCTCGTGCGACTGATCCGCTGCCGGCTCGGCGCCGCACCGAGGCGAGCGAGCCCGGCGGTTAGGATGACCACACCCCGCTCGATGCTGATCGCCGCCACACATCGGGCGGTCCGATACCCGGCGGGAGTGTCCGGCGAGAGTCTTCGAGGTGTCCGATGACGGGGAACAGCCTTGACCAGCACATGCAGCGGTACGCGCAGCGCACCAACGGCATGCGGGCGTCGGCCATCCGGGCACTGTTCGCCGTTGCCAACCGGCCCGAGGTGGTCTCGCTCGCCGGTGGGATGCCGTACCTGAAGTCGCTGCCGCTGGAGTCGCTGGCGTCGGAAGCCGCTGCGCTGGTCTCCGAAGAGGGCCTGGTCGCGCTGCAGTACGGCTCGGGTCAGGGCATTCCGCAACTGCGCGAACAGATCTGTCAGGTGATGGCGTTGGAGGGGATCTCCGCCCATCCCGACGACGTGATGGTCACGGTCGGCTCGCAGATGGCGCTGGATCTGACCACCAGGATCTTCTGCGATCCCGGCGACGTCATCCTCGCCGAGGCGCCGTCGTACGTGGGTGCGTTGGGTACGTTCCGCGCCTACCAGGCTGACGTCGTGCATGTTGCCATGGACGACGACGGGTTGATTCCCGAGGCGCTGGTCGCGGCGATCGACGCCTGCGCGGTGGCCGGTCGCCGGGTCAAGCTGCTGTACACCATCCCCAACTTCCACAACCCGGCCGGCGTCACCCTGTCCGACGAGCGCCGGCCGATCATCGCCGAGATCTGCCGGGAGGCCGGCATCGCGATCCTGGAGGACAACCCCTACGGCCTGCTGGGTTTCGACGACCGGCTGCGGCGGGCTTTGCGGTCCGACGACCCGGACAACGTCATCTACCTCGGCTCGTTCTCGAAAACCTTCGCGCCAGGGCTCCGGGTCGGCTGGGTGCTGGCGCCGCATGCCGTGCGGGAGAAACTGGTGCTGGCCAACGAGGCGGCGACCCTCAACCCGCCGGTCTTCAACCAGATGTTGATCTCCCGGTACCTGGCGAAGTTCGATTGGCTCAGCCAGGTCAAGGCCTACCGGCATACCTACGCCGAGCGTCGGGACGCGATGCTCGGTGCGCTGCAGATGCATATGCCGGAGGGCACCACCTGGACGAACCCCGACGGCGGGTTCTACGTCTGGGTCACCCTGCCGGAGGGGTTCGACGCGGCCGCGATGCTGCCCCGCGCGGTCACCGCCCGCGTCGCCTACGTGCCCGGGACCGCTTTCTACGCCGACGGTCTCGGGTCGCGGCAGTTGCGGCTGTCGTACTGCTTCCCGACCTCGGAGCGCATCGTCGAGGGCATCCGGCGACTGGCCACCGTGCTGGACAGCGAGCTCGACGTGATGCGCACCTTCGGCACCACGATGTCGCGTCCCGCTGTCGGCCCGGCGTCGCCGTCGCCGGATACCGCCTGACCGATATTCCTGTGCCGCACCCTTCTTGCCGACGCGTCGCGATACCCAGTACAACCCTGATCTGCCAAGGAGAATGAGTCGATGAGCCGTCACGTCGTGGTGCTTGCTGGTGGACTGAGCCATGAGCGGGACGTCTCGCTGCGCTCAGGGTCGCGGCTCTACGAATCATTGCGCAACCTCGGCATGGAGGTCACCCTGCGGGATGTCGATTCTGACCTCATCCCGTGGCTGGTGGAGACGAAGCCGGACGCCGCGATCATCGCCCTGCACGGCGGGCGCGGAGAGAACGGGGCCATTCAGGGAATTCTGGAAATGGTGGGAATTCCCTATCTGGGGACGCCGACCAAGAACTGCCGGCTGGCCTGGGAGAAGAACATCGCCAAGAACCTGGTCGAGCGCAGCGGTTTCACCACGCCGCCGTGGATGTCGCTGTCCCACAATACGTTCCGCGACCTCGGGGCGGGTGCGTTGATCGATGCGCTGGTCGGTTACCTGGGCTTGCCGCTGATGGTGAAACCGCAGCACGGTGGCTCCGCGCTCGGCGCCAGCGTCGTCCGGGCGGCAGGTGAATTGCCCGCGGCGCTCGTCGGCGCCTTCGCCTACGGCGACATCATCGTTGTCGAGGTGTTCGTCGACGGCGTCGAGTTGGCGATCACCGTCATCGAGGAGGCGGACGGCGCGCGCGCCCTGCCCCCGGTGGAGATCTCCCCGAGCAGCGGGATCTTCGACTACGAATCCCGCTATACCGCCGGCCTGACCACGTACTTCACCCCGGCCCGACTGTCGGACGAGGTTGCGGCCGCCGCCGCGGATCTCGCCATCGGCGCGCACCGGGTGCTCGGGTTGCGCGACGTGTCCCGCACCGACGCCATTGCCGCGCCCGATGGCACCGTGCATTTTCTCGAGGTGAACGTGTCGCCGGGGCTGACCGAGACGTCGATGCTGCCGATGTCGGTGGAGGCGGCCGGCCGGGACCTGGGCGAACTCTATGCGAATCTGGTCGAGCGGGCGATCGGCCGGGCGGGTCGCTGACTCGGCTCCGTCTTGGTGATGCCGTGATCGCTGTCGATTGTGCCTTTTTTCGACGGTGCTGTTCTGACCGGTGTTGTTCGACGGTGCTGATGTCCCAAGTTCGCGCTGACCGGCCGGTTGGTGCCTCACTGTCATCGTCACCGGTCGGGTCAGCGCGCTCGCGTTATTCCTTGCGAATCATTTGTGTTTCTCGAGGCCCGCTGTTCGAAAGCCGTTGCAGCATAACGGTTGTCAGTTACACACCTGGAGTGGCTCGTACTAGTGTCACCGTGACATTTCCGCTTGGGGTGACGGGTACCGAGAATCGTCATCTTCCTCATTGTTCTCACTATGAGGAACGTTCGTACCGAGGGCGTCGGGTGCCATGACCGTGACGATCCGTCGGAGGTCTTCCTGAGTGGCGAATTCCACCACGATCCGGCCCTTGGTCCGGCCGAGTTCCAGCCGGACCCGGGTGTCGAACGTGTCGGAAAGGGAAACCGCGAGATCCTCGAGTCCTGGGATGACCCGCTTCTTGGTCACCTGCCGCCGACGCGGTGTTGCCTTGCCGGCCAGCAGGGTGACCGCTTCCTCGGTGCCGCGCACCGAAAGGCCCTCGGCGATGATCCTGGCGGCCAACTGTTCCTGGTCGTCCGGATCGGGCAGGCCGAGCAGGGCGCGGGCGTGACCGGCGGACAGGACTCCGGCCGCGACCCGGCGCTGCACCGGGACCGGGAGTTTCAGTAGCCGGATGGTGTTGGAGATGACGGGTCGGCTGCGGCCGATCCGGGACGCCAGCTCGTCCTGGGTGACGTCGAACTCCTCGAGCAATTGCTGGTAAGCCGCGGCCTCTTCCAGCGGGTTCAGGTTGGCCCGATGGATGTTCTCCAGCAGGGCGTCGCGGAGCAGGTCGGCGTCCTCGGTGCGGCGGATGATGGCCGGGATCGTAGCGAGCCCCGCGCGTTGGGCCGCTCGCCAGCGGCGCTCGCCCATCACCAGTTCGTAGCCGCCGTCGGCCGCGTCCCGGACAACGACGGGCTGCAACATGCCGAATTCGCGGATGGAGTGGGTCAGCTCGAGCAGGGCGTCCTCGTCGAACACCGACCGCGGGTTGCGCGGGTTCCGGCGGATGGCGTCGATAGGAATGTCCCGGTACCGGGGCCCGACGCCATTGGATGATGCCTCAACTTCTTGACTCGGGCCCGAATGGGTCGATTCACCGGAGTCGCCGTCCGTGGGCGCCGGTAGCGCACCGCCGCCGATCAGGGTCAGTGCGGCGGGCTCGCGTCGGGGCTGGCCCCCGTTCATCAGCACGTCGGACACGGTGGTGGTGTCCGGCCCGGTCGGGATCAGCGCCGCCAGGCCTCGACCCAGTCCACCTCGTGGCTTGCTCATGACGACTCCTTCGCGCCGCGGTCGGCGATCTCGCGCGCCGCATCCAGGTAACTCATGGCCCCCCGGGAACCGGGGTCGTACGTCAACACGGACTGCCCGAAGCCCGGCGCCTCGGAGACCTTCACGGACCGCGGGATCGATGCGGTGAGCACCTTCGGCCCGAAGTGTTTGCGCACCTCGGACGCGACCTGGTCGGCCAGTTTGGTCCGGCCGTCGTACATCGTCAGCAGGATGGTGGAGACATCCAGGTCCGGGTTGAGGTGGGCCTTGACCAGGTCGATGTTCTTGAGAAGCTGGCCCAGGCCCTCCAGGGCGTAGTACTCGCACTGGATCGGGATCAGCACCTCGTCCACCGCGGCCATCGCGTTCACGGTCAGCAGGCCGAGCGACGGCGGGCAGTCGATGAAGATGTAGTCGTAGTAGGTGTCGATCTTTTCCAGGGCCTGCTTGAGCCTGGTCTCCCGGGCGACCATCGACACCAGCTCGATCTCCGCGCCGGCCAGGTCGATGGTGGCCGGTACGCAGCCGAGCCGGGGCGCGTCCGGGCAGGTCTGAATCGCCTCCGCCGCGGTGATCTCACCGATCAACACGTCGTAGACCGACGGTGTGCCGGCCTTCCGGTCCACACCGAGCGCGGTCGACGCGTTGCCCTGCGGATCGAGATCGATGACCAGCACGTGCAGCCCGGCCAGCGCCAGCGCCACCCCGATGTTCACCGTGGTGGTGGTCTTGCCCACGCCTCCCTTTTGATTGGCCACGCAGAACACCCGCCGGTGACGGGGACGCGGCATGGTCAGCTCGCCGGAGCGGACCTCCATGGCCTGCAGAGTTGCGCGCGCCAACGGCGTGTCGTCGTCGTCGAAGGTGTCCGGTGTTTCACGTGAAACTTCTATCCCGATACTCACTGGCTGCCTGCCTTTCCTCAGTCTCCCGGGCGATCCGAGGCGGAAGGCGCGTCGCCGTGAGACCTCTCGCACGCTACGGCGCAGGCACGTCGCGATTGCGGCAGCGCGCCGCGCGCAGCACGACAATTCACCTGTACGGCGGTGCGCGGCGTTCTGTGGGGCGCGCGGGACCGTCATTGCCCGATTCGCCCGGCCATGTTTCACGTGGATCCTGGCCCGGACCGCCTGGCGGTTTCGGCCTCACCCGGCTGTGCCGACCCGTCGACGAGTGAGGATCCTTGGTCGCCGGAAATTGATTTCGCCGAACCTGTCGAGGGCAGGCCCCGGCACGCGATTGTCGGAGGATCGCCCCTGTGTGATTCAGTTTGTCCACCATTCTCGAGGATGCGTGTTGATCCGATGGGTTTCACGTGAAACGGCGCGTCCCGCGTCCGCGATAAGCGCACCGACGGAGCTCTCCCCTGGGACCGGACTCCATTCCAGGAGCCGGCTGCCGCGAACGCGGCGATTGACCGGGTGACTCCATCATGCTGACGTTTCACGTGAAACGTGNCGTGGGAGCGTTGGTTCAGGGGATCATCCCCCTTGCCGGCAGCGCCGCGGCGACTGTACAAGGTTCAGGGGAACGGCTGCTCCGGCGCCGTCCGTGTCTGGCGTAATGGCTCTGCCGAATGGCGAGCTATGGTCTGGTCTTTCGTGTCGCAACGGCAGGCGCTCAGCGTTCACTGCGACGAATTCCCACGTGAAGCGCACCGACAACGTGTCGCCGATCAGCAATAGCAATTCGATTCGGCAGGGCCATTGTTTCACGTGAAACGTGGGGTGAAAGGTGGGGTGATGTGGCGGAGACTGTTCCGCGCCGGGGTGACAAGGAAAGTCCCGCCGCATCATTCGCCCGCCATGCCGACACCGACCACGTTGCAGCCGGCGAAACATCCGCCACGCCGGAACAGTTCACGAGCGACGGAAGATCCCCGCCGCAACCAGAACTTCTCGCCCGTCTCTCGTGGACCGGCTTGCGCCCCCGGGGCTAGCACGATCCCTGCAGGGTCACTTCGGCGGGCGCACTTCCTCACGGCTCAGTTGGAGGGCGATCACGTTTCACGTGAAACACGCCGAAATGCCTATCCCTCATTACACACGAATTCCAGCGGTTCCCGCTGCCGAAACAGGCACGACCTCCCATCAATGATTCGCGCGGAATCACAGTGTGCCGCGAACGCTTGCGAACCACCCGTCCGGTATCGGACCACGATGAGAACTTGGTCCACTGCGGCACGGACCAGCATCGGCATGTCGGCGTGCGCGCACTTGGCACACGGCGACCGCCGGCCCTGCAGTTGTTTCGGCGTGCACCGACATTCGCAACGCCGCCGACCGTGCCCGCATTCATCACTCCACCGCCGGCTGGTTCCCTAGCAGAACCTGCGACGACGGCGTCACCGACCATCGACCAGGACGTCGCGGTGGCGCCGAACCTCGACCGACGGGAATGCCCAATGAGAGCGCCGGCCCGTCAGCCCACCATTCCGCCGTTTCCGATTGGTGGGAACTCCACCGTGCTGGTCCGCGGCCCCGGGTGAAGGACCTCATCCGCCGGCTTCGTTCCGCGCCGGGCCGCCGCAGAGGCGGCCGGTAACCTGCCCCCGCTAGCAATGGCTCGGCGATCACAGGGCATCACAAACCTTCTCGGCCTTCGACGGCGAGAAATTCGCGATCCCGGTGAGGGTCGCCGCATCGCGGCCTCCCGGAAGACACGGGGCGCCAGCGAGTGCGGCCGCGACCGTACTCGACCACCCAGGTGGATTGCCCCATGGAGCGCCTGCCTGGAACCACATCACGCGAGGTCCCAACCGCGCGAGGTCCCAACCGCGCGAGGTCCCAACCGCGCGAGGTCCCAACCGCGCGAGGTCCCAACCGCGACCCGCCGGCGTCCATCTCGGACCGCGTGGGTGGGCCCGGAGCCCAGCGCCGAGCCTGCTGGGCAGCCACGGTGTTCAGCCGCTCGTCAGCGCGGGTCTCGGCCGTCCCGCCGTCGGTGTCCGGGTCCGCTACGTGCCATCCGGCGTCACGGTGGCTTGTGGACACCGGCAGCGCTGCCATAGCCAGCCATATCGCGCCGAGTGACCGGAGCGGCGTGGTCGAGCCGGCGCGACGATCTGCATGTCGAGCGGGGAAGAGAACCAGGACAAAAGGGACGCATATCGTCACGGTGACGAAACAGCAGACTGTCGAGCGCGTTGGGCGCAAATTCGCCTTCAACGCTGACCTTCGGCACCGCCGCCGCGATCTCGCCCCTCCTGCGATGCCCGCTGCAGAGGTCATGGCTGCTCAGGCCGATACCGATCGCCATCGGGACGGTCATCCCACAGCGTGTCGGCGCCGTCCTGGGCTCAGCGCGCCGTCGACCGGCTGCATGAGTCCTCCCAACTGTGACCCTACTGAGACCCCTGGGGACCCGACCGCTGACCCATCGGGTCCTTCGGCGGCTTCCGGGGTCTGCGTCGCTGGCCCGCTCTCGGGGTCCTGGATGTGTCGCCGTTCCGCTGTGCCCGGACGACAAGCGTGGCCGGGTCGACGATCCCACTGCCAACCGTCATCAGCTCTGCGTCGACGAGGCCCGTTGCCGTCAGCGCCTGACGGTCGCGGGCCAACTCCTCCGCTGCGGACTGGCCCTTCAGCGCCACCATCCAGCCGCCCGCGGCGATCAGCGGCGCGGACCAGACAGCGACCCGGTGCAGCGGGGCGAGCGCGCGGGAGGTCACCACCCGCGCGCCGCCGCATTCGGCCACCACGTCCTCGGCGCGGCCGCGCACCACCCGGCAATGGTTGAGCTCGAGCAACTCCACCATTTCCCGGAGGAACTGGGCCCGCCGCTCCAGCGGCTCGACCAAGTCGACCCGGCAGTCCGGTCGGGCGATCGCCAGCGGAATGCCGGGCAGGCCGGCGCCACTGCCGATATCGACGATCCGGGCACTCGGTTCGATGAGGTCGGCGACGACCGCGGAATTCAGCACATGACGGGACCACAACCGTCCCGCCTCCCGAGGGCCGATCAGGCCCCGGACGATCCCGTCGGTAGCGAGGGCGGCGACATACTTTCTGGCCAGAGTGACGCGGGCGCCGAACACCAGCGCGGCCGCCGCGGGCTCGGCCTCGGGGGCCTCGTGCACTGTCTCCGCGGCTGCCACAACCGCCGGAGCCCCGAACTGGTCGCACAGCCCGTCGGCGCTGCCGGCGCCGAGGCCCGGTGGCCCATCACCCACGCCGGATGGCTCGTCCCTCTCGCCCGCTCCGGGCACATCCCTCGATCCGATCTCGTCGCCGGACTGCGGTTCAGGCGTCACCAGGACTCACCCATGTACGCCGGTCTCGCGCCGTTGGTCACGGCGCCGTTGGTCACGCGGCAACCAGCCAGGCCAGCCAAGAGCCCCCGGCGCCGACGCAGCAGGGACGGCGGGATCCGCATGATTCCCGCCTGCGCGGAGTGGCAAGCCGCCCGTACCTCGGATGATCAAGACCTGCGGCCTTATGACGTCGTTCAGCATCACGAAAGGGCCAGCAACGGTGATCACCTGCGCCCTCGCACCGGTTCCTGACCAACGGACGATCTCGGCGGGCGCGCCCGCAGCCGAAGCCGCCGCCACCTGGCACCGACCAGCAGCAAGTGGGGGATCCCCTGCAGACCAGCTCGCCGCGTCACCGGCACCTCACCGGCACCTCCGCCAACTCCATCAGCCCACCGGTTGATCAACAGCTGCGGCCTTCCGCGGTCGTCACACAACCTGAACGGGCCAAGGAAGGTGATCTTCCGAGGGACGGAAGGCTCGGCCGAGACAACCCCCACTGAGACTGGGACGGCACGGCAGCGTCACGCGTCGCGGCTGATCACGACCCGCCGTTGCGGTTCCTCACCCTCGCTGGACGAGCTCACCCCGGCGACCAGGCCGACCGCGTCGTGCACCACCTTGCGCTCGAACGGGTTCATCGGCGCCAAGCGCACGGACTCGCCGGTGCCGGCCACCGTCTCCGCTGTGGCCCGGCCGAGCTCGCTCAGCTCCGCCCGCCGCCGGGCCCGGTAGCCGGCGATGTCCAGCATCAGCCGCGACCGCTGGCCGGTTTCCGCCATCGCGGCCAGCCTGGTGAGCTCCTGCAACGCGTCCAGCACTTCGCCGTGATCGCCGACCAGGCGGTCGACGTCGCCCTCACCGATGATCGAAACCACCGCCCGCTCGCCCTCGACGTCCAGGTCGATGTCGCCGTCGAAGTCAAGGATGTCCAGCAGCCGCTCGAGGTAGTCACCGGCGGCGTCACCCTCTGCCACCAAGAGTTCGTGACGGCTGGGCGCACCGTCGGCCGGCGAGCTGTCGTCGGCCACCAAGGCCGTGGATCCGGTCGCTGACGCAGTCTCCGACGGATCAGAGTCGTGCTCAACGACGGTGGTCCCGTTCTCGCTCATCGGCGTCTTCTTCCCTTCGTCCATGCTCGTACAGCGGGTTCACAGCGACGCCAATCGGCATCGATTCACGGTCCGGGCGAACCAGCAGCGGACATGGGCAGGCGACTGACCCGCCGAACCCGTCTGCCAACTTCCGGTTCGGCCACGAAGGCTCAGCGCCGGCCCGTTTTCTTCTTCTTCTTGCCCGTCTGACCAGGAGGCCGTTGCGGTCTGGCGCCGGGCGGAGGTTTGGCGCTCGTGGCGGCCCCGCCCGAACCGTTGGCCGCTGCAGCAGTTCCGGATGCACCTGATGCGCCGCCGCCGGACTCACCCGGCGGAGCGGCGTCGGCACTGCCGTTCCCGCTCGGAGTGATCTTGGAGGGCTCGATCACGGGCCGTCCGGCCGCGGTTCGCGGCTTCGCCCCGGGCAGCGGTTTGCTGAACTTGGCCGCTTCCTTGGCCTCCTCGACCACCTGGCTGGCGGCGAGTGCTCGCTTGTCCTGCATCCGGTGCGCGATCCACAGCTGACCGAAGGTCCACGAGTTGTTGGCCAGCCAGTAGAAGAGGATGGCCAACGGGAAGAACGGTCCACCGACGACCACGAACAGCGGGAACATGTACAGCATCAGCTTGTTCATGATCGCGGTCTGTGGGTTCGCCGAGGCGTCGATGTTCATCTCGCGCTGCCGGGCGACCGACCGCCGGCTGGTCAGGTGAGTGGCGATGCCCGCCAGGATCATCAGCGGCACGCCCCACCAGATGATCGCCTCGCGAACACCGAGGAGAAACTCCAACTGCCCGGCAGGCATGGTCATGAAGCCGATGATCGGAGCGCCGCCCGGCAGCTTCGCGTTCGCGAAGGACTGCACGTCCTCGGAGCCGAAGAAGTAGACCTGCCCCCGCAGTGCCCACACGCCCGGCGGGTTCTCCACCGGCTGGAACATCCGCAGCACATGGAACAGACCGATGAAGACGGGCGCCTGGATCAACGCCGGCAAACAGGACGCCAGCGGGTTGACCCCGGCCTCCTTGTTCAGCTTCATCATTTCTTCGGACAACCGCTGCTTGTCGTCCTTGTACTTCGCCCGGATCCTCTTCATCTCGGGCTGGATCGCCTGCATCTTGAGCTGCGAGTCCATCTGCTTCATGAACGGCTTGAACAGGATGGCGCGCAGCGTGAAGATCAGGAAGACGACGGACAGCACCCAGGACAGCACGTTGTCCGGCCCGAGCACGGCCCCGAAGACCTTGTGCCAGATCCACATGATCCCGGAGATCGGGTAGTAGATGTAGTCCAGCGAGAAGAAGTTGAACGTCACGCGGCAGATCTCCCGATCGTCGGATGACCGGCCACGGATGGCGGCGCATCGCTGGAGCAGTCAGGTGCAGGGTGGGTGTGGTCGATGCCGGCGTCCACGAAGGACTCCACCCGGCCGGCATCGGCGGGACGCGAAGGACCATGCCCGTCCGCGTTCGGAACGCTAGTGGAACTCCCGGCGGGCACGTCGCGTTCCCGGTGCGGCCATCCGGTCAGCGGCACGTGATCGATGCCGCCTGCACTCCACGGATTGCAGCGGAGCAGCCGCCAGACCGTGAGCGCGGTGCCGACGACTGCGCCCCGAGTCCGCAGCGCGGTGATCGCGTAGCTGCTGCAACACGGGTAGTACCGACAGCTCGGCGGGGTGTACCGGGAGATGAACCGCTGGTAGAAGCGGATCGGCGCGATCAGCACCAGGGCGGGAATCGAGGCCCTCACCGGAGCGGCTACTGCCGAATCGGACCCGCTCATCGGGTGTCCTGAAGGAGCGCCGCGGCCGCGTGAGCGGGCCGCCGGCCCTGCCGGGGACGCTGTGCGGCGGCAAGGCCGGAGCGCAGGTCGGCCGCGAGTTCCGCGCTGGTCGCGGTCGCGGCCGCCGGCAGTGCGCGGATGACCACGTCCGTGCCGGGCGCGAGCCTGGTGAGGTGATCACGCACCAGGGGTCGCAACCGGCGCGTCACCCGGTGACGGACCACGGAGTTACCCACCTTCGCGGAGACGACGAAACCGGCGCGCGGAAGAACCTCTCGCGCGCCGCCAAGAACATGGACAACGAGATGACGGGTCCCCGCCCGGCGCCCGGAGCGGATCACCGCTGCGAACTCGGGCGCACCTCTGAGGCGACTGCCGACGGGTAGCACATCGTCCTGTCGTTGGCTGATGTCGTTGCCGAGCAGCCGGTCAGGCCGACAGCTCGTCGCGGCCCTTACGGCGACGGGCGGCCAGGATGGCTCGACCGGCGCGGGTGCGCATCCGCAGGCGGAAGCCGTGGGTCTTGGCCCGGCGACGGTTGTTGGGCTGAAAGGTGCGCTTGCTCACGGGTATCTCTCCACTGTCGACAACTGCTGGTGTGGTGCTCGCTCGTTCAGAGCGCTGGTCGGCGTCCTGCGGCGCCGGCCAACTACCGGTCGGACTCGTTCGGGCTGTCCGTCGGGCTGTCAATCGGAGTAGCCGTCTGTCAACGGCCCAACCCGATCAGATTCACCAGGGAATCTGCGCCACGGATCACGGACAGCACGAAACGGCCGGACCGAGCCGACGCAGTTCAGGGTACGGACCGCCAGGCGGGGCGGTCAAACTCGCGGACTCCGGGCCAGTGCCGCAGACTATTCGGGATCACGCGACACGCCGACGGAGGTGCTTGCAGGAACCGTGGTCTTGTGGGAAGTGCAGGAAAGTTGTTAGCGTCCGGCTCGCACGGCTCGGAACCACCGAGTCCCCCGGAGCGACTATTCCGCGGCGCCGCGGTGTCACGGCGGCGCCGGCCGTTGCCGTTCCCACTAGTCCACACACTTGTGGATAAGTTTGTGGACGGCCGACGGGGGCCGATAGCCGCGAGGGGGAATACCGAGTGATCGTCGAGGATTCGGACGACCGATTGACGCCCGTGTGGCGGAACGTCGTGACGGATCTGGCGCCGACACTGAGCCAGCAGCAACGGGCCTGGCTCTCCCTCACGCAGCCGGTCGGGTTGCTGGGCACCACCGCGCTGCTCGCCGCGCCGACCGACTTCGCGAAGGAAGCCATCGAGCGGATCCTGCGCGAGCCGATCACCACCGCGCTCTCCGGACACCTCAATCTGCAGATCAGCCTGGCCGTCACGGTCAGCGAGGAACACTCAATGGGACCGCTCACCTCGTCGACCACCCCGGGCGACCGGCAGCGGCTCCTGGACCGCAGCGATCATTTCGCTCCCGGTTCGTACCTGGGCGACGGCGGTTTGGTCGCGCAGCGCGGCGAGCGGCCGGATGCGACGACGCCGGTCGGCTTCAACGGCGCCCTCGGCCCCGACCTGCGTGACGTCGATGATCTCGACGCGCTGGATGATGAGGGCGACGAGGAGGCGGACGCGCTCGCCACCGTCACCGAGATCTGGCCGACGTACACCGGCCGGAGCGACACCGCCCCCGCTCATCCCTCGCAGACCAGGCTGAACGAGAAGTACACCTTCGAGACCTTCGTCATCGGCGCCTCCAATCGATTCGCGCACGCGGCCGCCGTAGCGGTGGCCGAGGCACCGGCGGTGGCCTACAACCCGCTGTTCGTCTGGGGCGAGTCCGGTCTGGGCAAGACCCACCTGTTGCACGGCATCGGGCACTACGCGCAACGGTTGTTCCCCGGCATGCGGGTCAGGTACGTCTCCAGCGAGGAGTTCACCAACGACTTCATCAACTCGCTGCGTGACGACCGCAAGGTCGCCTTCCAGCGCCGCTACCGAGACGTCGACGTGCTGCTGGTCGACGACATCCAGTTCTTGGAGGGCAAGGAAGGCACCCAGGAGGAGTTCTTCCACACCTTCAACACCCTGTACAACGCCAACAAGCAGATCGTCATCTCCTCGGACCGCCCGCCCAAGCGGCTGGAGACCCTCGAGGACCGGATGCGGACCCGATTCGAGTGGGGGCTGACCACCGACATCCAGCCCCCAGAGCTGGAAACCCGGATCGCGATCCTGCGCAAGAAGGCCGCGATGGACCGGATGAACGCCCCGGACGACGTCCTGGAGTTCATCGCCAGCCGGATCGAGCGCAACATTCGCGAACTGGAGGGTGCGCTGATCCGGGTGACCGCGTTCGCCTCGCTGAACCGGCAGACCGTCGACCTGTCGCTGGCCCAGATCGTCCTGCGTGACCTGATCCGCGATCCGGTCGCCAACGACATCGACGCCGCGACCATCATGGCCGTCACCGCCGAGTACTTCGGGGTGACGCTGGACGAGCTCTGCGGTCCGGTGAAGACCAAGCAGATCGCCTCCGCCCGGCAGATCGCCATGTATCTGTGCCGGGAGCTGACGGACCTCACGCTGCCCAAGATCGGCCAGACGTTCGGCAACCGTGATCACACCACGGTCATGCACGCCGCCAAGAAGATCAGGGCCGAGATGGCCGAACGCCGGCAGACCTACGACCACGTACAGGAGTTGACAGCCCGGATCCGCGACCGGATGCGGCACTGACCCTCCGCCCGGACGGATGAACTTTCTCCCCCGCCCGGGACTTTCCGCACCGCAGCCGTCCATCACCGGTGGATCCTGCGGTGTTCGTTGTGCCTGGATCACGAAACGGTCACGACGCCGGAGTAACGATGCACACCCTGTGGACAACTCTGGGGATAGCTGGGGATGGCTCGGGGACAACCAGCGGAACCTCGTGTTCATCCACCGCTCCCCGTGCCGGTCCCGGATCGCTCCCAGGGCTGTCCACCGCCCCGACACGCCGAGTGGCCTGCGCGGGGCGCACCCTGTCCACACCATCAACACCACCTATTACTGCTACTGGTTTTATCTCTCCAAGAGCTCTCCTTTCTGTAACCCTGGGGATGAACTGCTCGGACCCTGGCTTCGGGCCTGCTGACGAACCCGCCACGACGGACGGGACGGGCGCCTCGTCGCCAGGTCGGCCCGGACCCAGCGACACCGACCGGACGAGCGCGCGGAGGGCGACCCCGGCGTGACGCCGGGACCTTTTGGTCGTACGGTGTGAACCCGAGCTAGAACATCAGCAGCTGGGGGTTTTGACGGTCCGCCCGACCGCACATCGGCGTCATCGGCGTCATCGACTTCGGTCGACGACCCGTCGCCGTGTCGGCCGGCGGCATCAGCTCGCCACTTCAGCCCAGCAGGGTTCAGCGCCACAACGCGGCCACCGCCGCGTCCCAGGAGGTCTGTGCATGAAGTTCCGTGTCGCCCGCGACGATCTCGCCGACGCCGTCGCATGGGTGGCCAAGTCGCTGCCGACCAGGCCTCCGGTGCCGGTGCTGGGCGGGATCCTGCTCGAGGTGCGCGGATCGACGCTCACCGTCGCCGGATTCGACTACGAGGTGTCCACCCGTGCCGAGATCTCCGTCGACACCGTCGACGGCCTGGACGATGACGCCGCGGGCGAGCCGTCCGCGGACCGGGTGCTGGTCTCGGGCCGGCTGCTGGCGGAGATCACCAGGGCGTTGCCGGCCAAGCCGGTGGACTTCTCCGTCGACGGACCCAGGGTGACGATCGTCGGCGGGTCGGCCCGGTTCACCTTGCCGACCATGCCGGTCGAGGACTACCCGCCGCTGCCGGAGATGCCGGGCGCATCGGGCACCGTCGACGCCGCCACCTTCGCCGAGGCCGTCGCGCAAACCGCGATCGCCGCCGGCCGCGACGACACGCTGCCGATGCTCACCGGGATCCGGGTCGAGATCGAAGGCGATCGGCTGACCCTGGCCGCCACCGACCGCTTCCGGTTGGCCGTGCGGGAGCTCCAGTGGTCACCCGACGCGCCCGACGTCTCGACCGCGGTATTGGTGCCCGCCCGCACGCTTGCCGACGCAGCGAAGACCCTGGGCGGCGCGTCGGACGTCACCATCTCGCTCGGCGAGGGACTGCTGGGGCTGCAGGCGGCCGGCCGGCGCACCACGGTCCGACTGCTGGACGTGGAGTTCGTCAAGTACCGCTCTCTGCTGCCGACCACCCACACCACCACGGTCGACGTGCCGGTCAGTGAGCTCGGCGACTCGATCAAGCGGGTCTCGCTGGTCACCGATCGCGGTCACCACCTGCGGATGCAGATCACCGACGGTTCGCTGACGTTGACCGCCGGCGGCGACGACGAGGGTCGGGCCGAGGAGGAACTGCAGGTCGACGCGGACGGCGCTGAGTTGCTGATCGCGTTCAACCCGTCGTACCTGCTGGACGGGCTCGGCGTGCTGCGCTCGAACATGGTGCGGTTGGCGTTCACCACCCCGTCCCGGCCCGCGCTGCTGCTGCCCGTCACCGGTGACGAGGCCGGATCCGCGGAGTCCGACGGTGCGGCGACCGAGGCGCCGGCGTACCGCTACCTGGTGATGCCCGCGCGGTTGCCGGGCTGACCAAGCCCCCGAACCGCTGCTGTCGCACGCCGGGCGGGGTTGCGTTGGACTGGCAGACGGTGATCGAGCGGAAGGAAGCAGCATGCAGATCGGCCTGATCGGGCTCGGCAAGATGGGTGGCAACATGGCCGAGCGGCTGCGCGCCGACGGTCACGAGGTGGTCGGTTACGACCGCAACCCGGCCAGCCCGCGAACGGTCGATTCGCTGCCGGCGCTGGCGGCCGCGCTCGCCGCGCCCCGGGTGGTGTGGGTGATGGTGCCCTCGGGCGAGCCGACCCGGGCCACCGTCGCGGATCTGGCCGAGGTGCTGGAGCATGGCGACGTCATCATCGACGGCGGCAACTCCCGGTACACCGATGATCAGCTGCACGCCGCATCCTTGCAGCCCAAGGGCATCCGGTACCTCGACGTCGGGGTGTCCGGCGGTGTCTGGGGCCTGGCCGAGGGCTACGCCCTGATGGTCGGCGGCGATTCAGAAACTGTGACCGTCGCCCAGCCGATCTTCGACTCGCTGAAACCGCCCGGCGACTGCGGTTTCGTGCACGCCGGCCCGGTCGGCGCCGGGCACTTCACCAAGATGATCCACAACGGCATCGAATACGGCATCATGCAGGCCTACGGCGAGGGGTACGAACTGCTCAAGGCGGC
>JGI20200J14955_1000009_pt1 | contig 37537 bp, 34 predicted proteins | sample NGESurshal092012_FD_14955 | JGI IMG/M metagenome (IMG submission 14955) | reverse complement strand
CCGCCGGCGGCCTGACCGCGGACGGCGGGTGGCACGCGCCCACCGCTCTGGGCCGGCCGGGCGGGCGGTGCGGCGGGCGGTGGGCCGCCTTGGATCGCCGCCAGCGCCGTGACGATCGGGATCGACCCGGCTTCCAGCGACGGCATGGGCGCCGACAACGCGTCCGGATACACGTCAAGGACAGGCATCATGACAGCCGGATCCCCGGTGCCGTCCGCGCCGCTCAGCGCGTCGGAGAACCGTTGATCGGTTCCGCGCATGGCGTCGAAGCCCGCCGTCATGGCTCGATCGTAGGCGCAAGGGCCAGCGACTTGGAGGATCGCACCGGACGCCGGCGATGCGGGTTCTCGCACCCTGCCAGGGGGCCGGGTCGGCGCGCGACCACACGTTGCTCACGCCACCCGCGCCGACCACATGCTGCAGCAAGCGCAACGCACCCACAGCACGAGCAACGCACCCAGAGCACGAGGAACGCACCCACAGCACGAGCATCGTTCCGGCGGCGCGAGAATCGCGCGCCGCACCGATCACTGCCGCACCACCGCCACCGCCGCACCGAACGGCGCGCCGACAGCGCCTCGTTCAGTTCGCCGCGCTGCGGGTGGTCGGCTTCTTCCGCCTGGTGGTGGTCGCCGCCTTCCGGGCCGGCGCCCGCTTGGGTGCCGGGCCGCGGGCTCGCCGATCCGCCAGCAGTTCCGCCGCGCGTTCCACGGTCAGCGACTCCACCTCATCGCCCTTGCGCAGCGACGCGTTCGTCTCGCCGTCGGTCACGTACGGTCCGAATCGGCCGTCCTTGATCACCATCGGCTTGCCACCGGCCGGGTCGGTGCCGACCTCCCGCAACGGCGGCGCGGCGGCAGCCGACCGGCCCCTGGTCTTGGGCTGGGCGTACAGCGCCAGCGCCTCGTCCAGCGTGACGGTGAACAGCGCCTCCTCGTCGGTCAACGACCGGGAGTCGGTGCCCTTCTTCAGGTACGGCCCGTACCGGCCGTTCTGCGCGGTGATCTCGCCGCCGTCGGCCGGGTCGACGCCGACCACCCTGGGCAACGACAGCAGTCTCAGCGCCGCGGGCAGGTCGACGGTGTCCAGCGACATGGACTTGAACAGCGAGGCGGTCCGTGGCTTTGCTGCCTTGGCAGCCTTTTTCGGGGCCGCAGCGCCCTCTTCGGGTGCGTCCGGGGTCGGCAACACCTCGGTGACGTACGGCCCGTACCTGCCGTCCCGGGCGACGATGATGTTGCCCGTGTCGGGATCGACCCCGAGCTCGTTCTCGCCCCCGTCGGCGGCCTGTCCGAACAGTTCCTCGGCGACATCGGCCGTGACCTCGTCCGGCGCCAGATCCTCCGGCAGGTTGGCCCGCTGCGATTGGCCGGTGCCGTCCTCGCCGATCACCACCCGCTCCAGGTAGGGCCCGTACCGGCCCACCCGGACCAACACCTGGCGGCCCTCCGAGTCGGTGAGCAGCGGCAGTGAGTTGACCTCGCGGGCGTCGATGTCCTCGAGCCGCTCGCCGACCAGCTTCTTCAGCCCTCCGGTGCGCCCCACCGAGCCCTCGGGGCCGACGTCGCCGCCGAAGTAGAACGCGGTCAGCCAGTCCGTCCGACCGATGCGGCCGTCGGCGATGCCGTCGAGCTCGTCCTCCATGGCCGCGGTGAAGTCGTAGTCGACGAGCCGGGCGAAATGCTGCTCGAGCAGGCCGATCACCGCGAACGCGATCCAGGACGGCACCAGCGCCTGGCCCTTTTTCCAGACGTAGCCGCGCTCGATGATGGTGCGGATGATCGAGGTGTAGGTCGACGGCCGGCCGATGCCCAGCTCCTGCAACGCGCCGATCAGCGACGGTTCGGTGTACCTGGCCGGCGGAGTGGTGACGTGGCTGGCCGGGATCAGCTCACGGGTGTCCAGCTGCTGCCCGGTGGTCAGTTTGGGCAGTCGGCGCTCGGCGTCGTCGGCCTCGCCGCCGGCCTCGGCGTCGACGGTCTCGACATAGGCCCGCAGGAAGCCGGGGAAGGTGATGGTGCGTCCGGACGCGCTGAACACGCACTCCCGGCCGTCGGCGGCGGCGACGATCTTCACCGACAGCGTCAGGCCCTTGGCATCCACCATCTGCGAGGCGATGGTGCGCTGCCAGATCAGCTCGTACAGCCGGAACTCGTCGCCGGACAGCTTGTTCGCGACCTGGCCCGGCGTGCGGAAGTTCTCCCCCGCGGGCCGGATCGCCTCGTGCGCCTCCTGGGCGTTCTTCACCTTGCGGGTGTACTGCCGCGGCGCGTCCGGCACGTACTCCGGACCGTACAGCTCGCGGGCCTGGCTGCGGGCGGCCTCCTGAGCGGTGGTGCTCAGCGTGGTGGAGTCGGTCCGCATGTAGGTGATGAAGCCGTTCTCGTACAGCCGCTGCGCCGTGCGCATGGTGCGCTCGGAGTTGAAGCCCAGTTTGCGCCCGGCCTCCTGCTGCATCGTCGACGTCATGAACGGCGGGTAGGGCCGGCGGGTGTAGGGCTTCTCCTCGACGGAGCTCACGGTGGCCGTGCCACCCTGCAGGGACGCGGCCAGGCTCCGGGCGCCGTCCTCGTCCAGCAGCAGCACGTCCGTGCCCGCCTTGATGGCGCCGGTGGCCGGGTCGAAGTCGCGGCCGACGGCCAGCCGCTGGCCGGCGACCGAGGACAGCGCGGCGGAGAACGGCTTGGCCTCGCGGTCGCCCTGCGGGGCGAACAGGCCGTCAAGGCCCCAGTAGGTGCCGGTGCGGAAGGCCATCCGCTCACGTTCACGCTGCACGATGATGCGGGTGGCGACCGACTGCACGCGACCGGCGGACAGCTTCGGCATCACCTTCTTCCACAGCACCGGGGAAACCTCGTAGCCGTAGAGCCGGTCCAGGATGCGGCGCGTCTCCTGGGCGTCGACCAGGTTGTCGTCGATCTCTCTCGGGCTGTCGGCCGCGGCCCGGATGGCGGCGGGGGTGATCTCGTGGAACACCATCCGCTTGACCGGCACCTTGGGCTTGAGCGTCTCCAGCAGATGCCAGGCGATGGCCTCGCCCTCGCGGTCCTCGTCCGTGGCCAGGTAGAGCTCGTCGGCTCCGGCGAGCAATGACTTGAGTTTCGCGACCTGTGCCTTCTTCTCCGGGGAGATCACGTACAGCGGTTCGAACCCGTTCTCGGTGTTCACGCCGAGCCGGGCCCAGGGCTCGCCCTTGTACCTGGCCGGCACGTCGGCTGCCCCGCGCGGCAGATCGCGGATGTGGCCGACGGAGGACTCCACGATGTAACCGTCGCCGAGGAAGCCCGAGATCGTCTTGGCCTTGCTCGGGGACTCCACGACGACCAGGCGCACACCGGACCCGTTCTTCGCCACGCTCTTGCCAGTGGCCATCAGGCTCACGTTCTCCTTATATACAGACGCATATGCGGCGACATCGGACGCCTTCGGTGGTGTTCGGTGGTGTTCGCCATCACTCGCCATGTCACCCGGTCGAACACCGCGGTCGATTCCGAGCCGTCCGGAGCAGGATGCCACAGTCCCGCAAGACCCTCGTGTGGCCGCCGCGCGTCGCTGACGGTAGTGCCCCAGCGGTCCGACCAGTGATCCCGTGCCGCTGACCACCATCAGTCAGTGGGACAGCGCCGGGAACGCCCCCCGAGGCGCCTCGGGCGGCGGCGTGCCGATCATCTCGGCCAACCGCGCACACCGCCTGTACCCGACGATACGCACAGCGGGCCCGCCACCACGAATGCCCAGCAGCGATCCGGCCAACCCCGCCGCGGCGCACACGGCGGCCAGCGGCTCGTAGGTGTCCGGAGCGTGCGGGTCGAGCCCGAGCAGGAAGCCGACTGCGGCAGGCTGCCCGGCGGCGATCGTCCAGCACCGCAGGAATCCCGGCGTGAGGGTCAGACCGACCGGAACGGCCTTGACCGCGCCGCGTGTCCAGTCCGCCGCGAGATCGGCGAGCACCGACGTCCGCTGCGAACGGAAGACCGTCGCCGCGGGGATGCGATCGCCTCCTGCGGATGGCGACGGTCCGTCCGGCCACTGGCCGGGGGCCGGGGGAGCGTCCGGCGGCTGGCGGTCGGGCAGGGGACCGTCGGGCAGGGGACCGTCGGGCAGGGGGTGACCCGCCGCGGGCACGTCGGCACCCGCGAGCACCTCCGCCGTGACGTCCCTGACCCGGCACTCGCGCAGCAGCGCCTCGGCACGCCACTGGTCGGCGAGCAGGATCGACAACCTGAACCCGTCGGGGCCGGCGGCAATCTGCCCGTGAGCGGCCAGCAGGCCACCGAGGTCGGACAGCTGCGGCGGAGTGAGGTCGGCGGAGAACAGCGACAGCTGACTCACCGGCTCCCCCTTTTCGCGCCTGGTCAGGGTAACCCCCAGCGCGCGGCTGGGCGGTATTCGCCGGATGGGCCGCGCCGGGTGGCTCGCTGCCGATGGGGTCCGACGCACGATCCATGATCAAGTCCTCTGGCCCTCTCGTGTCGGTGCGCAACGCGAGAGGGCCGGAGATCTTGATCATGGATCGTGGGCAGAGCGGGCGGATGGCGGAAGTTCGGTTCCCGACGCACGTGCGGCCCGTCAGCTCACCGCCACTTCGTCCGCCGCGTCGACTCCGGTCGGCTGCCACACCGTGGGCCGCCGACCGGCGGCCATGTCCGCGGCCTGGTACAAGGACAGCCGCCACGGATCGAGCCGCAGCAGGCCGGCCCTCTGATCGGAGGGGCCGCCCGGAAACATCGTCGCCGGGTCCGAGCCCAGCGGCCACGTCAGGGGAGGAGTAATCACCCAGGGCGGCGCCACCTGAAGCTCACGACAGGCATGACGGGCAAGGGAGTGTCGCGGCAGCGAATGCGCTGGCGAAACCGTCCGACGGACCGGGCGCACTGGGCGGGGATGGTCGATGCCGGGCAGCGGGGGACGGATCGGCTGGGCCCCTGTCGCCTGCAACTCCCGACCGAACAGCGCCGTCAGTTGAGGACCTTCTGACACTCCGGCAATTCCTTGGCGGCGGCGAGCACGGTCGGGTCGACGTCGGCCATGGTGTTGGGCTGGGCGTCGCTGGCTTCCTTCTCGATGGCGTCGATCGCGCCCTTGAGATCGGTCTCGCTGGACGGCGTGAGAGCAGTGATCGTCTGCGCGCCCTTGCCGTACACGCTCGACAGGCTGGAGAGCCGATCGATGGCCGCCTTCGCCAGGTCCTCTCCGTTGGGGACGGTGGGCGGCGGCGTGAGTTGGAGGATTTCGACGGTCGTCTGGGCGCTCACCGAAATGTTGGTATACGCCTCGGCGACCGTTTCCTGCGCCTGGGCAAGCGTCTGCCCGCTGGTGTCCGGGGAGGCGTATTGGGCGAGATCGGAGATGCCCTGACAGAAGGTGGTGAACCAGTACTCGGTGTCGGAATCCAGCCCTGACGACGTGTCGGTCGAGTCGGAGTACTCGGTGGTGTCAGTGGTGTCGGTGGTCGACTCCTCCGACGACGACGTCGACGTACTCGCCGACGACGTGGACACGGAGCTGCCCGCCTGCGCGGCACCCTGCACCGACTGCGAACACGCGGCCAACAGCAGGAGGGCCACGCCGAACACGGCGGTCAGGACGGGGTGTTGCTTCATCTTCGGGTCCCCTTCGATCGCTGCGTTCGACGCAGCTGACGGTCGGCGTGTTGATCATTGATGTGCTCAAGCACCCAGGCTCTGACAGGACGGGATGCCCCGTACCGCTGCAACCACGGACGGGTCGAGCTGGTACACCGCCTGGAGAGCAGAGACGGCTTGCAGCACATTGATCTTGAATACCGGTTGCGCAGCGGCCAGGGCGGTCGCATCCGTGGGGTCGACGCCGTCGAGCTTGTCGGCGGCGGCCGACAGGGTGGACGCCGCGTCGGAGAGCCCTGTCGTGAGCTTCTCGGCAAAGCCCGGGCCACCGTCGAACGTCGGCGGTTCAGTGGCCGCCAGCCGCGTCGATGTCGCGGAGAAAGCCTGGCTCAAGGTCCGCAGCGCAGTCAGTTTGCTCTGCCATCGAGTTGCCGCATCCTGGCCCGAAGGATCGTCGCCGATGTTCTGTACAGCCGTGATCGGCGCAATCTCGCTGCACAGCGCGTCGAACCAGGCCACGGACTGCGCATCGAGCAACGCGACCGTGCCCGCACTCGAGGTGGACGGAGAGGTGGCCACCGCGGTGTCCGGTGCCAGACCCACGCCGCTGCCGGAAATGTCGGACGACGCGGTCACACCGGACGTGGCCGCCGCGGTCGGGGATAGCGCGGTCGGGGATAGCGCGGTCGGACCGCCGGGGTGCGAACCACAGGCGTTCAGCAGCAGCGCACCGGCGGCGAGCAGCGCCGCCGGCGTGAGGCGTTTCATGCACTCGTCCTGTCCCTCGGGGGTTCGTCGTGGCGCTGCACGGCGCCATCCGGAAGCGGCCGGACGGTCCCCGAGGACGCATCGAAACCATGCCGACAGGAACGAAATACCCCGATGTCCGACCCTTGACCACGTGTCCGTACCCGCAGACGGTACCGCCCGCGACGCCGCGCCACCGGAGTTTCGGGGCGGGCGTCGCGGGCGGTGTGCCGACCGGGGCTGGCGGGCCGTCAGGCGTGCAGCGGCTCCTCGGCGTGCAGCGCGTGCGCGCGCCGCTTGGACACCAGCACGGCGCCGACGATCACCACCACGGAAGCAATGGCGATGCCGTACCGGATGCCGTCGTTGGCCGACGACCCCACGGTGAGCGTGACAACCGCCGGTGCGATCAGCAGCGACACCAGGTTCATCACCTTGAGCAGCGGGTTGATGGCCGGTCCGGCGGTGTCCTTGAACGGGTCGCCGACGGTGTCACCGATGATGGTGGCCTCGTGGGCCAGCGAACCCTTGCCGCCGAAGTTGCCGTCCTCGACGATCTTCTTGGCGTTATCCCAGGAGCCGCCCGAGTTGGCCAGGAAGACGGCCATCAGAGTGCCGGTGGCGATACAGCCGGCCAGGTATCCGGCCAGCGGCCCCACGCCCAGTCCGAAACCGACGGCGATCGGCGCGAACACCGCCAGCAGGCCCGGGGTGGCCAGCTCACGCAGCGAGTCGCGGGTGCAGATGTCGACCACCCGGCCGTACTCGGGGCGCTCCGTGCCATCCATGATCCCGGGGTGGTCATGGAACTGCTTGCGCACCTCCATGACGACCGCGCCGGCCGCCCGGGCCACCGCGTTGACGGCCAGCCCGGAGAACATGAAAACCACGCACGCGCCGAGCAGCATGCCGACCAGGGTGTTCGGCGAGACCACATTGGCGGTGAAGACACCGACCCGTTCACCGGCGGCGATCAGCGCCTGGCCGATCGCGTCGGAGTAGGAACCGAACAGCGCGGTAGCGGCGAGCACCGCCGTGGCGATCGCGATGCCCTTGGTGATCGCCTTGGTGGTATTGCCGACCGCGTCCAGCTCGGTGAGGATCTGCGCGCCCTGCGGCGAGACGTCGCCGCTCATTTCCGCGACACCCTGGGCGTTGTCGGACACCGGACCGAAGGTGTCCATCGCGACGATGACGCCGACCGTGGTCAACAGGCCGCAGCCGGCCAGCGCGATCATGAACAGCGCGACGATGACGGATCCGGAGAGCAGGTAGGCACCGTAGACCGCGGCCGCGATGACCAGAGCGGTGTACACCGCCGACTCGAAGCCGACGCTGATGCCGGCGAGGATGACGGTGGCGGCACCGGTCAGCGACGAGCGGGCGACGTCGTTGGTCGGCTTGGTGTGCGTGCCGGTGAAGTACCCGGTCAGCCACAGGATGACACCCGCCAGCACGATGCCGATGATCACCGCGACGGAGGCGATCAGCGCCGGGTTGCCGGACTGGTCGCGCACCGAGTCGACGCCCAGATCCTGGAAGTTCTTCGGCAGGTAGGCGAAGGCGGCCACCGTGCACAGGACCGCGGAGATCACCGCCGAGATGTAGAACGACCGGGTGATCGTGGTCAATCCGTTCTCGCCCTGCCTGGCCTTGGTGATGTAGACGCCGATGATCGCGGTCAACACACCGAGCGCCGGCACGATCAACGGGAAGATCAGGCCCTTCACGCCGAAGGCGGAGCTGCCCAGGATCAGCGAGGCGACCAGGGTGACGGCGTAGGACTCGAAGAGGTCGGCGGCCATGCCGGCGCAGTCGCCGACGTTGTCGCCCACGTTGTCCGCGATGGTGGCGGCGTTGCGCGGGTCGTCCTCCGGGATGCCCTTTTCGACCTTGCCGACCAGGTCGGCGCCGACGTCCGCGGCCTTGGTGAAGATGCCGCCGCCGACCCTCATGAACATGGCGAGCAACGCAGCGCCGAACCCGAAGCCCTCGAGAACCTTCGGCGCGCCGCCGGCGTAGGAGAGCACCACCACCGATGCACCGAGCAGGCCAAGGCCGGTGGTCGCCAGACCCACCGTGCCGCCGGTGCGGAAGGCGATCTGCATGGCGCGTTCGCGGCCTTCGCCGTTGGCGGCGGCAGCCACCCGGACATTCGCCCTGGTCGCCAGCCACATGCCGACGTAGCCGATGGTGGCCGAGAACAACGCTCCGATCAGGAAGAAGATCGACCGGCCGATGCGTTCACTGGTGGTGTTTGCGGGGAGCACGAAGAGCAGTACGAACACGATGACGACGAAGATTGCCAGCGTCCGGAACTGCCGTCCGAGATAGGCGGCCGCGCCCTCCTGGACCGCTTCGGAGATTTCCTGCATCTTGGGTGTGCCCTGGCCGGCGGCGAGCACGCTGGCCCGCAACACAAAGGCGATGACGAGCGCGACAACGGCAATCACCGCCACACCGACGACGATGAGTTGATCACTACCGGTGACGGTGAGGTCCGCGGCAAGGGTGTTGGACATCGAACTCCCGATCCATGCGTAAGGCGCACATGTCTAGTCCGGCCCATCGCTGATGCGGACCGGCATTGGTCGATCGCGTGGCGGGCCGGTGGCCCGACGTGACGCTGTGTACTCTATGGCACCGTTAGAGCCACCTTGCGCAAGTTGAAGTGTGACGTGCGGCCAGACATACCGGACCACCACGCATGTTCGAACACAGTCGACCACGCCGCCACAATGGACGGGTGATGTCACCGGTTTCGCGCCCAGATCCCGAGGGTCTGTTGGCCGTACTGAATCGGTGCAGCGGAACAGAAGTGACATCGCTCACATGCAGGGTCACTCATGTGGAGCAACTCTCGCCGCGGACTGAAAAGTGCGCTGACTGGCCCTGCTGGGTGCCTGCCGAGCTCCGCGACACCCTCACCGGTCTGGGAATCGGCCTGCCATGGACGCACCAGGCGGAGGCGGCCGATCTTGCGCACTCGGGGCGCGACGTGGTGATCGCCACCGGAACCGCCTCCGGTAAGTCACTGGGTTACCTCCTACCGGTGCTCACTGCCCTGCTCACCGACCCGCGAGCGTGCGCGCTCTACCTCGCGCCGACGAAGGCGCTGGCCGCCGATCAGCTCGGCTCGGTGCAGGCGTTCGGCCTGTCCGGAATCCGCGCCTCCTGCTACGACGGGGACGCCGCTGTCGCCGACCGGGACTGGGCAAGGGCGCACGCGAACTGGATCCTGACCAACCCGGACATGCTGCACCGTGGGGTTCTCGCCGCGCACCATCGATGGGCGCGGGTGCTGCGCCGGCTGAAGTACATCGTGGTCGATGAGTGCCATGCCTACCGCGGGGTGTTCGGGTCGCACGTCGGGCTGGTGCTTCGCCGGCTGATCCGGATGGCCCGGCGATACGGCTCCGACCCGGTGGTGGTGCTCGCCTCGGCGACGTCGACAGATCCGGCGCGCTCCGCGCAGCGGCTGGTCGGCCGGCCGTTCGTCGCGGTGACCGACGACGGGTCGCCGCGGCCCGGCGCGGATTTCGTGCTGTGGGAGCCAGGTTTCCTGGCCGGCGGTGCTGGCGAACCGGGCCCGCCGGTCCGCCGGTCGGCACCGTCGGAGGCCGCCCGGATGATGGCCGAGCTGGTGGCGTCCGGCGCGCGCACGCTGACCTTCGTGCGGTCCCGCCACGGAGCAGAACAGACCGCGCTGAGCGCCCGCCGCCGGCTGGCCGACATTGCCCCGGCGCTGGTCGAAACGGTGGCCGCCTACCGCGGCGGCTACCTGCCGGAGGATCGCCGGGAGCTGGAACGCGCCCTTGGCTGTGGGCAGCTGATGGGCGTTGCCTCCACCAACGCACTCGAACTCGGGGTCGACATCGCAGGGCTGGACGCAGCGGTGCTGGCCGGCTATCCGGGCACTCTGGCGTCGATGTGGCAGCAGGCCGGGCGCGCGGGTCGTCGCGCAGACGCCGGACGACGCGCGCTGGTGGTGTTCGTGGCCAGGGACGACCCGCTGGATTCTTATCTCGTGCACCATCCCGAGGCGGTGTTCGGGCGCCCGGTGGAGACGGCCGTCACCGATCCGACGAACCCGTTCATTCTCGGTCCGCACCTGGCCTGCGCGGCGGCCGAACGGCACCTGACGTCGGACGACCTCGAGCTGTTCGGCGGCCTCGCGGTGGTCGGACCGGTCGTCGCCGAGCTGGTCGCCCGCGGGGTGCTGCGGCGGCGGCCTTCGGGCTACTACTTCGCCGCATCGGGGCATCCTGCGGACGATGTCGACTTGCGCGGCGGCGGTGGCGGCCAGGTCGCGATCGTCGAGGAGGAGACCGCCCGGTTGCTCGGCACCGTGGATGTCGCGCGCGCGCCGGCGGCCGTGCACGAGGGTGCTGTTCACCTGCACCGCGGTGACAGCTACGTCGTGCAGTCCCTGGACCTGGAGTCGGGCGTCGCCATGGTGCGCGCCGACCGGCCGGAGTGGTCGACGATCGCTCGGTCGGTTTCGACCGTTTCCATGACGTCGGTGCACGCCGAACGCAGCTGTGGACGCGGCGTCCGGGTCGGGCTCGGCCCGGTCGAGGTGACCGAACAGGTGGTCGGGTACCTGCGCCGGCGGCCAGCCGGCGAACTGATCGACGCCATCGGCCTGGACATGCCGCGGCAGACGCTGCCCACCCGGGCCGTCTGGTACACGATCTGCCTGGACACCCTGATGGCAGCCGGGTTGTCCGAAGCCGCGGTACCCGGGTCGCTGCACGCGGCAGAGCATGCCGCGATCGGACTGCTGCCCTTGTTCGCCGGGTGTGATCGCTCGGACATCGGCGGGCTGTCGACGGCACTTCACCCGGACACCGGAGAACCGACCGTGATCGTCTATGACGGGTACCCCGGCGGCGCCGGTTTCGCCGAGCGCGGGCACGAGGTGCTGGCGGGGTGGTTGACCGCGGTGCGGGAGGCGGTGGTCGGCTGCGACTGCGATTCCGGCTGCCCGTCCTGCGTGCAATCCCCCAAGTGCGGCAACGGCAATCATCCGTTGGACAAGCCCGGGGCGGTGGTCGTGCTTGACGTCGTCATCGGCGCACTGGCCGACGCTCCGCCCATCGGGCTCGCAGCCGGCTGACCTGATGCCCGTGCGGCGCGCGGCGCGCGCTCGCAGGGCACCCCACCGGCGGCCGCCTGACGTACGTTGACCCGAAGTCCGCCGAGTAGGTGAGGGCACGATGACGAAGGACAATCCGATCCTCACGCTCGCCGACGGGCGGCGGGTCGCCTATCTCGAGGTCGGCGACCCGGGCGGCAGCCCGGTGATCAGCTGTCACGGCGGACTCAGCTCCCGTCTCGATGTGCAGTCGGCCGCAGCATCGTCGGCCGCGCTCGGCGTCCGGGTGATCTGTCCGGACCGGCCGGGCATCGGCGGGTCTGATCCGCAACCGGGTCGCGTGCTGAAGGACTGGCCCGCGGAGGTCGAGCAGCTGGCCGACCATCTCGGCCTCGAATCATTCGCGGTGATGGGCTGGTCCGCCGGCGGGATGTACGCGCAGGCCTGCGCTGCGCAACTGCCCGACCGGGTCAGCAGGCTCGGTCTGATGGCCAGCGTGATCCCTAGGGAGTGGCCGGGCATGATCGAGGAGATCAACCGCATGGACCGCACCCTGATGCGGTTGTCCGGCCACGGAGCCGCGATCGAGCGCCTGATGTTCTGGACGTTGCGGGTCAGCGCCAGGATCAGTCCGGCGATGGTGGCGAAACGGTCGGGCGCCCCGGATGAGGTCGCCGCCGGAATGGGCGACGCGATCGCCGCTGCAATGGTCGATACCCGTTGGGCCGTGCAGGAATACCGGTTGCTGAACAGCCCGTGGGGTTTCGACCCAGCATCGATCACGGTCCCGACCATCATCTGGCAGGGCACGGCCGACGATCTGGTTCCGCCCAGCTGGGCGGAGCGCCTCGCGGCGGCGATCCCAGGGGCTGAGCTGCACCTGGTCGAGGGCGCCGACCACTTCCTCTGGTACGACCACTGGGAGCAGGTCCTCGGCACGCTGACGCGGGATCCGGCCTGAGCGATAGCGGCACCGCGTGGCGAGCTGTACTGCCCGGTGACAAGTTTCCCTCGCATGGTGCGGTCGCTCCCCGGGGAGGTGCTTCGCGGGCCGAGTGCTGCAAGTGATCCGAACGTTCAGCTCCCATCGGTGATCCGCCCGACGGGTCCGGCGCGGGCCCGGGCGGACACCGTCCCCGAGATCGGGCCCGCCTGGACTCTGGCGACGACGGACACCAGCACATCGGTGCCCTGCACCACGCACGAGTCCACGATCGCGCCGTTGGCGCCGGCAACCCGAACCACCCTGGCGCACACCAGGTCCGGGCCTTGCAATACCAGCGCCGCGCCGGCCAGCGCCGCCAGGTCGGCCGCCGTTTCCGCCCGCTGCCGCGCGAGCACGGCAGCACCGAGGTGGATCGCCAACGCTGTCATGACCAGCACCAGCGCTACGCCCATGCACATGAACACCGTTGCCACACCTCGATCGTTGCTCCCGTCGGAAGAGGGCGACGGCTGGGCGGACCTCGGGCGCTGCCGAGCTGCGGCCGCCGGTGCGCAGCGCGTCGGTTCGTCGAACGCCGCGGGCAGATTCCTGCCATGAGCGATTCCTGACCGGTTCCTCATGCCGCTACCCACCCGGATCCGTGACGCCGCCAGGCTCCCGAGCAGCCGTCGCCGTCGCCCGCAGCGTGATCCCCGGGAGCAGGCCATCCACCGCCCCGACGGTCACGGTCGCCGTGACGAGATCATCGGAACCACCAAGCGTCAGGTCCGCTCCGTCGGGAGCCAGGGCGGCGACTGCCCCGGTCGCGCCGGCTTCGTCTCCCCTGCCGGCCAGCCGCGCCGCCTCGCGAGCAGCGTCGGCGCACCGTACCTGTCCGATCATGCAACCGATCCCGCCCAGGCACGCGGCCACGACGACGACCAGACTCGCCAACGCCACGGCCGCTTCGACCGTCACGCTGCCGCGATCGGCGCCTCCTCGGCCCGCACTGGCCCGATCGGCGCTGACCCGATCGACACCGACCCGACCGACACCGACCCGACCGACACCGACCCGACCGACACCGACCCGACCGACACCGACCCGATCGACACCGACCCGATCGACACCGACCCGATCGACACCGACCCGATCGACACCGGCCCGATCGACACCGGCCCGATCGACACCGGCCCGATCGACCGGTCCGGATGATGGTCGCCGCATGATTGCCGCGGATGCTCAGAACGTGGTGGTGAGCGCGGTGTTGATCAGGTTCGTCAGCCCGGCGACGACCGAATCACCGGTGACGATCTTGTACAACACCGCGGCGAAGGCGGCAGCGACGACGGTTCCCACCGCGTATTCCACGGTGCTCATGCCGGCGTCGCTCATCACCCGATCACTTGCGGCGCTGTCGCCGATCAGCTCGTCGAGCCCATCGGATCGAGGCCGGTCCGCCCCGCCGTCGCCCACGTCGCCCACGATGACATCGCGACCATCGGCCGTGCGGAAATCGCCGAGGTTCACCTCCTCTCCGGGTGACTGGGGATCGACGCAGCCAAAGCCCCGTGCGGATGACCACCGCCTCAAGCATTTCGGGCAGTCCTCCGCCGGCGACTGGCCCACACTGTCCTCCGGCTCGAACCACTCTCCGCGCTCCCTGCGAATACGTTGCGACACAATGCTCCCCTTTCACTGATCCACCCACCGGCTCCGTGCCGGCCACTATCAGCCTGAACGGAAGGCGAGGCAGCCTGAAGGACCGTGCCAAGAATGTGGACAGAAATCGGACATGGGAACAATTCGGCGGGCTCAGTGGATGTGCACGATCGAGTGGTCTCGGCCAGATCTCTGCGCGACGAGTCGGCCGACTGCCAGAGCACTCTCGCCGTCAGCGCACCGCTGGACATGCGTAGCAGCCCGGGCGCACTCGATGAGCGCAGGCTCCGGCTTGACGGAGACTGGTGCGCTGATCAAAAAGCACATTTGAGCGAGATGCGCTGATCAAGAGCACGCGCGGTACGTGCTTTTTCCCTATTGCAGGCGTATTTGATCAGGGCGTCCGGCGTCCGGCGGGTCCGGCGCATTTGATCAGCGCGTCCGGCGTATTTGATCAGCGCGCCCGCCGGGTCCGGCGTATTTGATCAGCGCGCCCGCCGGGTCCGGCGCATTTGATCAGCGCGCCCGCCGGGTCCGGCGCATTTGATCAGCGCGCGGCTGATAGCCGTTGCGAGGCTGACTTTGCCGCCAGGTCGCCACAAGCAGCGCGAAGGCTCAGGTTCCTGCCCGGAGTCGCCGCGGTTGCGGGGGATTTCGCCGGCGGTGGGGTGCGGCCAAATGTGAATTAGCCGGACAAACGGGAGCCCGCATCGCTCCCGTGGCGGGTCACTACGTGCACCGCCGCACAGCGGCGAAATCCGAAGCGGGCTCAGAAGATGTTCAGCTTTCCGATGAGCCCCACCACCACCGGGGCCAACCCCCAACACACGAACGCGGGAAGGAAGCACAGACCCAGCGGCGCGGTCATCAGCACGCCGGCGCGCCCTGCCGCCTGCACGGACTCCGCAGCCGCCCGGGCCCGCAAGGCGGCCGCGTGTTCGCGAACGGCGTCGGCGAAACCGGCGCCACCGGAAGCGGAGCGCCGGGCGGCTGCCGCCAGTGGCGCGAGATCTGGATCGAGATCGGCGTGCTGCCAAGCCGTGTCGGGATCCGCGCCGAGCGCCAGCATGGCCGCAACGGCGTCCAGCGCGGCGATCGGCCCGCCGTTCGCGAGGTCCGTGATTCCGGCCGAGAAGTCCGCCGGCCCTGCCGAACCGGCACCACTGAGCGCCTGCGCAACGGCTCGCAACGCGGGCGCCACCGCCATTCCGGCGTCAAGACACGACGCCAGCAAGTCCTCGTGCACCGCCAACTGGCGCCGGTCGGCGCGCAGGCGCGCGGGTGACCGCCGCGCGGTGTGGCGTGCCAGCACGACTCCGACGATCACCGACGCGCCCACCGCCAGCCACCACAGGTCCGGCGCCATCAGCACGATGCCCCCGGCAGGGGCGACGGCGACCAACCATGACCGCCTCCGCACTGCCGCGCGTCCGCCGTCGGATCCTGACCCTGCTTCGCCCGGCAGCAGCACACCGCGCGACGAGTCGGCCCCGCCGCCGGTCCGGCGGTGGCCGCGAGCACGCCCGCCCACAGCCGGAACCGGCAGTCGCGCGCGGTCCGGCACCACCAGCAGCGCCGCAGCCAGCAGCATCGACGCTACGGCGGCGCCCATTCCCGCCGGGACATTCGTCATCGGCGGACGATGCGCGCCGACCACAGCAGTCCGGCGCAGGTCAGCGTCACCCCCAGCACCAGCAACACATTCCCGATGCCGCTGTGCGCGAGAACCTGCACGGGGTCCGCGCCCATCCCTGTCCCCAACAGCAATCCCATGAACGGCAGGCCCGCCATCACATAGCCAGACACCCGCGGACCGGCCACCTGACCCGCCCGCTCACTGTCTGCGGCCAGCCGCTCGGCGGCATCCAGCACCACCGCGTCGATCATCGGGGTGATGGCCAGGCCCTGCCGACCCGCCAATTCCCAACCGGCGGTCAGCCGGGCGCGGATCTCCGCCACTACTCCGGCGTCCCCCGGTTTCACCGGTTCGCGCCCGCCGGCGCCGGTGGCCAGCGCGGTCAGCACCGTCACTGCCACTCCACGTGCGGCCCCTGCGGCCTGGTTGGCCGCCAACGCTGGCGCAGCTCCCGATCGAAGCTCCCTGGCCAGTAACCGGAGCCCGGCGACCAGGTCGGTCAGATCGGACCGCCGTCGACGGCCGGCCAGCGACGAGTCGATCAAGAACAGCACCGTCGCCGCGGTCATCGCGGCAGCGAGGAAGCCGGCCGTCCCTGCCACTACTGCCCCGAGAACACCAGCCAGCACGCAGATCCCGGCTCCGATTCCCACCATTGACGGCCGCGATGAGCGCATCGATGACCCCACCGCTGACCCGCCCACTGCCCACCGGCGGCCGCCTCGAGCAACGGTGTCCACCAAAGCCGGTCCCGGACCAGCTAACCGCGGGACTCCGCCTGGCCCGCCGGGAGCCGCAAGCCTCGCGGGCCGCCGCGGTGGCCAGACCACTGCCGCGGTCGCCACCAGCAACAGCGTCAGCACGGCACCCGCTCCCCCGGCGTTCCCGGCTGTGCGGTCGCCGCCGACCACCGCTGGGACAAGGCAGCCAGTCGGAACCCGACCGCAGACGCCGTCACCACGGTGCCGGCACCCCGCGGTCCTGGAGCATCCGGGACAGCACCGTGGCACCCGGCTCGGTGATCACGCCCTTGACGACGGCCGCCGAGATGCCGGTGCGACCGTCCTCGGCCCGGGTCACGGCGGCGATCTCCCGCAGCACCCGGCCCTGCGGCCCGCGATGCACATGCAAGATCACCTGCACGGCGCCGGACAGCTGAGCGTGCAGCGCATCCCGGCCGACGCCGCCGAGAGCCGCCAACGCCTCGAGCCGGGCCGGGACGTCTGTAGCGGTATTGGCGTGCACCGTGCCCGCTCCGCCGTCATGGCCGGTGTTCAGTGCGGCCAGCAGATCGACCACCTCGGCGCCGCGTACCTCGCCCACCACGATCCGGTCCGGACGCATCCGCAGCGCCTGCCGGACCAGCTCCCGCAGCGAGATCGCGCCCGCACCTTCGACATTGGCCGCCCTGGCCACCATCCGGACCAGGTGCGGATGCGGCGGNGCGAGCTCTTCCGCGTCCTCGACAGTCACCAACCGCTCGTCCCGCGGGACGGCGGCCAACAGGGCAGACAGCANNGTCGTCTTGCCGGACCCGGTNCCACCGCTGACCAGAAAGGCCAGCCTGGCGCGCAGNATCGCCTCCAGCACTGCACCGCAGANCCCGGGCAGAGTTCCCGACCGCGCCAAGGCNGCCAGGTCGTGTCGAACGGGCCGCAACACCCGCAACGACAGGCAGGTCCCCGAGGCCGCGACCGGGGCGAGCACGGCATGCAGCCGGGTGCCGTCGGTCAGGCGGGCGTCCACGTGCGGATGCGCGTCGTCCAGACGACGGCCGGCGGCGGTCGCGAGCCTGCGGGCCAGCCGCTGCACCGCGGCCTCATCCGCGAACCGAACGCCGGCGTCCTGCCATCCAGACCCGCGATCCACCCGGACGTCGTCCGGTCCGTTGACGACGACGTCGGTCGTCGCCGGATCGGCCAGCAGGTCGGCCAGCGGTCCGGCGCCAACCAACTCGCGCTGCAACAACCGGATCATCCGGAGCATCTCGGCGTCGCTGATCAAGCCTGACGACTCCGCGCGCAGCGCCCGGGCCAGCGCCGAGGATGTCGGGTCGCTGTGCTCGTCGGCGAGTCTGCGCTGGATCCGTTCGACGATGTCGTCGCCGACCGCTGCGGTCGACGTCACCGGACCGGCGCGCCGACGGAGGCCAGCACCCGCCCCGCAGCGCGCGCCACCGAGCTGCGCGCATCCCACCCCGGCAGCCGGCCGAACTCGATGTCGCGAGCCAACTTCGGCTCCGCCCGCAGTCGGCTGAGCAGCGGCAGTTCCAGTACATCCGCAACGTCCTGGGCGCCCAGCCCACCCGGCGAGGGTCCGCGCACCACCAGCCCCGGGCGGGCGCCGAGCTCGTGGAACCGGCGGCAGATCCGGCCGGCGGCATAGCATCCCCGGACCTCGGCCGGCGCGAGCAGCACGGTCAGATCTGCTTGTTCCAGGACTCGGTCCGCCACCGCCGTCGGGTGCCTGGGCACGTCGACGACGGTGAGCCCGCCCGCGCGCCGACCCGAATCGAGCACAACGTCAACGACTTCGGGATCGATGTCGGTCTCGGATCGGCGATCGTGGCACAACACCGAGAGCCTGCCGTGCCCGACGGTGACCGCGGGCAACGCCCGCTGCAGTGCCTCGGCAGGGAGTCTGCCCGACGGTGCCGACAGATCGGTCCACCGCATTCCGCGGCCCGACTCGACACCGAGCACGACGTCCAGCCCGGGACCCCATGGGTCACAGTCCGCCAGCAGGACATGCTCACCTGCCCGGCCGGCCACGACCGCCAACGCTCCGGCGAACACCGACGCACCTGCTCCGCCACACGCGCCGACAACGGCGATGCACCGGCCACCGCCCTGGCCGCCGATCGCGGCGTCCGACAGCACGCCGACCAGGAATTCCTCCGACTGTGCCAGCAGCACCGTGCGATCCACGCCGAGGCGAACGCACTGCTCCCAGAGACCGGCATCGGGTTCGTCGCCGGCGACGACGACCACGCCGGGCCTTCGACCGAGCCCGGCGGAGACCGCAGCGGCAACCAGCGGCGCGTCGATGAGCACCAACGATGCGGAACGCCATAGTCCCCGCTGGCCGGGATCGCGGCCGTGAGTGACCTCGACACCGGCCGCCGCAGAGATCCGCAACAGATCGTCAAGGACGTCCTCGTCATCGGTGATGATCAGTGGTCGATCCTCCATCGCGAGCTCCCCTGGGCCGGTGACCCCGGTGGGGTCTCTGGCCAACAGCTCAGCGTCCGGAGGTCGGCGACGAAAGCGCGTCGTCCCGGTTGGGGATGAAATGCAGACATGGGGACAAATCAGCGGGACAAGTCCGACGATTGGTCCCGAATGCCGTGAATGGCAGACGCCGGTGGCAGATACCGGCCGATGGCCGACAAGGTGGCGAATGCGTGGGACACGACGCGAGTAACGCCGCCATTCGAACGACCCATCGCTGCAAACGGACGCCGGTCCGCGTCGCGCCGAGCGCCGAGGAGCCCCAAGCCGAGGAGCCCCAAGCCGAGGAGCCCCAAGTGGTCGCCGCCGTCGCACCGGTCCATGCGCGAGCATCAACCGCGCCCACGCGTCACACCCCGGCCGGACAGCGCTCTTGGCGAGGCGGGCCGTGCAAGTAGGCGGCGGTCGCCATTCGGAGAGCACTGTTGGTGCATCCCGCTGTTGGTACATCCCGACCACGCTGCCGGCAGGGAGTACAACGGCAGGCGGATCCTGACTCGATGCATGGGCATCGACCGAGTAACGGATCAGCGACCGAAAAAGACATTCCGCACAGAAGCGACAAATAAGCCGTGAATGCCCACCCGTGGAAAAGGGGCGGCCCCCGCCAGGGGGGAGGGCGGGGGCCGCGGGGTTCAGCTCCGGGGGGTTGAGCTGAACCGGGTGGTCGGTTCCGGGGGGGTGGAAACCGACGCCTCCTACTGTAGACCCGTTATCGCGAGTTCGTCACCTACTCCCGCGCCGCGTGTTACATCGCTCTTCGTCGAGAGAATCGGTCGTGACCCTTTTGGGTGCATCTGAATCGGTCAGGGTGTGCAAGAAATGGCTCCCCCTGTTGCCGCAGGCCCCTGACGGAGGTATCACTATCTCAGGGACCCCTGAGCGGCCAAGGACGACGTGGAGGAGAAACGTCGTCACCCCCGTTTCGGAGCTCCCCGCGCGGACCCCGGTACCCACTCACCGCTATGAGCCGCGGGAGGTACGTCGTCAGGGCAAACCACGAGAGTCGAGGAGCCCGTTACGACGAGTCGTGGTGAAGCTTGGTAGCCGGTCAGCCTGCGCAGACGGCGCCCCAACTGCTGTTGGGGCGCCGTCTTTCATACCCGGCCGGCAGCACCATCCGCTTGCCGGTCGGACACCGCGCCAAAGCCCCGACAATGCTCGCCCGCGCTCGCCCGCACTCGCCCGCGCTCGCCCGCGCTCGCCCGCACTCGCCCGCATCGACTGAGGTGTCCCGTCGACCGGCCGTCGGCGGGACACCGGTGATGACAGATCCAGTCGGTCCCTGCCGGCCACCGCTGTGCGGGGCGACTCGTCAGCACTGCCGAAAGGCAGCGGCGGCCTCAATGTGACCAATAAACTTGGCCTCGTATCGACAATCTAGCAACAAGGCTTCCGCCCAAAATCACCCGATCAGACGAAAGCCGAGTAGGGAATCATCCCCCGTCATTGAATTCGCTCAGTGACCATTCGATTACTCTATGCAATTGAATTGCGTTTCTTGGTCCGTGGAATGGCGATCGCGCCGGTCCTGGCCGCCCGCGAGCCGGTCGGAGTCAGCCGGCAGCGTCGGCGATGGAGCCGCCCTCCCTGGCACCGGCGATCAGCGAATCGCAGACCAGCAGCAGCCACGCTGTCACACCGCTCGCCTCGCCTGCCCCGAACTCCCGCGCGGCCGACCGATACCGGGGCCCGAAGCGCAGGTACGCGACCTCCGGCACGACCAGGCCGTCCGGGTCAAGGCCCGAGGACATCATCGCGAGCCGGCCGGCGGCACGAGCGACAACACCGTCGGCCGAACCGAAGGGCCGCAGCGCCAGCAGCTCCCCCTGCACCACAGCCACCATGACGGGCGCCGGCCAGGGCGCGGCAGCGACCACGTCGGCCAGCGCGGCCAATCGTGGACCGGTGGCGGGATCGGGGCGGGGACGCCCCAGCAGGTCGGGCCCAGAAGGATCGACACCAGAAGGATCGACACCAGAAGGATCGACACCAGAAGGATCGACACCAGAAGGATCGACACCAGAAGGATCGACACCAGAAGGACCGACACCAGCCAGACCGCCCTCGACCAGGTCCGCCGCCGCCAGTACGTGCAATCTGGCCAGAGCCTGCAGTGGTGCCCGCTGCCAGACCGACTTGAGGTCGACCAGCGACGCGGTCACCCGCAGCGCACCCGCAAGCCGAGGATCACCGACTGCATCCGCGACACTTTCGGCGACCCCTCCGTCCAGGGCAAGTGGCGCACCGTCCAGGGCCGCGGAGGCGCGAGCGGCCCGCACGGCGGCTGCCCCGGCAATCCGCTCGCGGTGCCGCCGCAGCGCGGGGTGGCCACGGAGCGCAGTCACCGCGGTGCGCGCGGCCTCGATCGCGGCAGGCACGCCGGGCTGGGCGGCCAGGTCCGGCAGCGAGGGTCCGTCGACGGCCCGGTCGCGGCGATCTCGACGGGGCAGGGGGATCGTCACCGGCGCACGATAGCCCCGACCCCGACCGTGCCGCCGAGTTGCTGCTGAGGTGCCGTTTCTGCCGTTTACCGAGCCCAGAGGGCCGTCCATCGACACGGCATCGATGCCGCGTGGCGCCGAGTGATCGGACCGGGATACGTTCGCAGGGGGAGACGCCCATCATCCGTGACACTGCCGTCGCAAGGAGACGCCCTGTGAACAGCCCCGCGAGCACGTCCGCACCATCGCCGGCCACTACCGAACAAGCCAACACGCTGGACAATCTGCTCGCGGAGGACCGTGCCTTCCCGCCGTCACCAGAGTTCGCCGCGAACGCGAACCTGACGGCCGAGGCGTACGACCGCGCGGCCGCCGACCCGGAGGCGTTCTGGGCCGAGCAGGCCCAGCGGCTGTCCTGGGCGACCCCGTTCACCCAGGTGCTGGACTGGAGCAACGCCCCGCACGCCAAGTGGTTCGCCGACGGCACGCTCAACGTCGCCTACAACTGCGTGGACCGGCACGTCGAGGCCGGCTACGGAGATAAGGTCGCGATCCACTGGGAGGGCGAGCCCGGAGACTCCCGCACCATCACCTATGCAGAGCTGCAGGCCGAGGTCTGCAAGGTGGCCAACGCGCTGAACTCCCTGGACCTCACGGCCGGCGACCGGGTGGCGATCTACCTGCCGATGATTCCCGAGGCCGTGTTCTCCATGCTGGCCTGCGCTCGGCTCGGGCTCGCCCACGGAGTGATCTTCGCCGGATTCTCGGCCGAGGCCCTGCGCACCCGGATCGGCGACGCCCAGGCCCGGGTGGTGATCACCGCCGACGGCCAGCACCGCCGCGGCTCCACGGTCCCGCTCAAGGCCGCCGTCGATGAGGCGGCCGAAGACCCCGATTCGCCGATCGAGCACGTCCTGGTGGTCCGTCGGACAGGCATCGACGTCACCTGGAACGAGCGGGACGTGTGGTGGGACGACCTGGTCGAGACCCAGTCCGATCAGCACACCCCGGAGGCGTTCCCCGCCGAGCAACCACTGTTCGTGCTGTACACCTCGGGCACCACCGGGAAGCCCAAGGGGATCGTGCACACCTCCGGTGGCTACCTCACCCAGGCCTCGTACACCCATCGCGTGGTGTTCGACCACAAGCCGGACACCGATGTCTTCTGGTGCACCGCCGATATCGGCTGGGTCACCGGTCACTCGTACATCGTGTACGGGCCGCTGGCCAACCGGGCCACCGAGGTGATCTACGAGGGCACCCCGAACAGCCCGCACGAGGGCCGGCACTGGGAGATCGTCGACAAGTACAAGGTGTCGCTCTACTACACCGCGCCCACGCTGATCCGGACGTTCATGAAGTGGGGCCGGGACATCCCCGGCAAGTTCGACCTGTCCTCGCTCCGGGTGCTGGGCAGCGTCGGGGAACCGATCAACCCCGAGGCCTGGATGTGGTACCGGGAGAACATCGGCCACGACAACTGCCCGATCGTGGACACCTGGTGGCAGACCGAGACCGGCGCGATCATGATCTCCCCGCTGCCCGGGGTGACGGCGACGAAGCCCGGCTCGGCCATGGTGCCGCTGCCCGGCATCAGTGCGCTCGTGGTCAACGACGAGGGCATCCCGGTCGGCAAGGGTGAAGGCGGCTACCTGGTGATCGACAAACCGTGGCCGGCCATGCTGCGCACATCTTCGGTGACGACGAGCGATACGCCGACACCTACTGGTCGCGGTTCGCCGCGCAGGGCTACTACTTCGCCGGTGACGGCGCGAAGTACGACACCGACGGCGCGCTGTGGCTGCTCGGCCGGGTCGACGACGTGATGAACGTGTCGGGACACCGGATCTCCACGACCGAGGTGGAATCCGCACTCGTCTCGCACCCGGCGGTGGCCGAGGCCGCCGTGGTCGGCGCGACCGACGAAATGACCGGCCAGGGCATAGTCGCGTTCGTCATCCTGCGCGGGTCGGCCAGCGACTCCGGCGAGCAGCTGATCGTCGAGCTGAAGAGCCACGTCGCCAAGGAGATCGGGCCGATCGCCAAGCCCAAGCGCATCCTGGTCGTCCCGGAGCTGCCCAAGACCCGCTCCGGCAAGATCATGCGGCGGCTGCTGCGTGACATCGCCGAGAACCGCACGATCGGTGACGTGACAACCCTGCAGGATTCGGCCGTGATGAACCTGATCAGCACCGGGCTTTCCAGCGCCACCTCCGACTGACCCAGTCACCGCGGCCGGGTGCGTACGCTCGCCCGGCCGCGGTGCTCGTCCTGGCAAACCAGGTCCTCGCGATCCAGGTCCTGGCAAAACGAGGTCCTGGCGAACGAGGTCCGGCGAACAGAGGTCCGGCGAACGAAGGTCCTGGCGAACAAAGGTCCCGGCGAACGACATCGGGGCAACGAGGTCCTCGCGAGCCAGCGTTTGGTGCACCAGTGACGATGGCTCTCGGCTACCCTCGGCTGTGCTGACGTGACCGCGCGTCACCGCTGAGACCAAGGACGTCACCGATGACAGCCAATTCCGTTCCGGTCCCACCCATTGTTTTCGTTCTGTTCGGCGCCACCGGCGACCTCGCGAAGCGCATGGTGATCCCGGCGTTTTTCACCCTGGCCCAGCAGAAACTTCTTCCGGACAACTACCTGCTGATCGGCAACGGGCGCGGTGACGTCTCGCACGACGAATTCCGCAAGCACGTCCACGACACGCTCCGGGCGTTCGGACCGCACCCGGACGCCGGGCCGTGGGACGACTTCAGCTCCCGTTTGCGTTTCGCCGGCGGCGGTTTCAGCAGCGACGACCCCGGCGCCTTGCTCGACGTCGTCGCGGACGCCCGCGCCGAACTGGGCGAGGACACCCAGCTCGTGCACTACCTGGCGGTGCCCCCGGTGGCGTTCATCGGGCTGACCGCGGCGCTGGGCAAACACCGGCTGGCCGCCGATTCCCGGGTGGTCTACGAAAAGCCGTTCGGCACGTCACCGGAGAATTTCCGAGAGCTGGACAAGGCCGTGCACGAGGTGCTCGACGAGTCGCAGGTGTACCGGATCGACCATTTCCTGGGTAAGGAGGCGACCCAGGACCTGCACGTGCTGCGCTTCGCCAACAGCCTGTTCTCCACCTCCTGGGACGCCGAGCACATCAAGTCCGTGCAGATCGACGCGCCCGAGACGCTGGACATCGACGACCGGGCCGGGTTCTACGACGCCACCGGCGCGGTGCTGGACATGCTGATCACCCATCTGCTGCAGGTCGCCGCCGAGGTGGCCATGGAGCCGCCGGCGAGCATGGGCGCCGACGATCTGCAATCCGCGCGCGAAGAGGTGATCGGCTGCTTCCGCCCGCTGGATCCCACCGAGGTGGTGCTCGGCCAGTACGACGGCTACCGCGACGTGCCGGGGATCGCTCCGGATTCGACCACCGATACGTTCGTCGCCGCCCGGATGTGGGTGGACAACGATCGGTGGCGCGGGGTGCCGTTCCTGATGCGGACCGGAAAGCGGATGGCCGGTTCCACCCAGCGGGTCAGCATCGTGCTGCGCGAGCCGACGGACGCCCCGTTCGACGTCCCCCAGGACGGCGGGGTGCTGACGCTCTCGTTGGCGGGCAACGGCGAAGTGCTGCTGTCGATGGTCGTCAAGGAACCGGGCGCGGGCCTGAACCTGACCACCACCGACGCGAAGATCGTGCTCGGTGAGGTTGCGGGAGCCGATGCGCTGCCGCCGTACGTCCGGCTGATCCATGACGTGTTGATCGGCGACCGATCGCTGTTCACCCGCCCCGACGGGCTCGCGCACGCGTGGGCCGTCATTCAGCCGCTGCTGGATCACCGGCCGGCTGCGCAGCCGTACCCGCAGGGATCATGGGGCCCGCCCGCCGCGGCGGAGCTCGCCGCCCCCGACCGGTGGTTGCTCGGCCAGTAGCCGACGCGAACCACCTGCGCGCGGCCGGAGCTGGACCGGCATGGCACGATGGGTCCGGCCGCACGTCCGGCACCGGTAGTACGGTCGCCAGACCTGGGACCGGGCGATCGGTCACGGGCGGGCAGTCAGCACATGACCAGCACGGCGGCATCGGCCGGGGAACCGGCAGGCCGGCCGCCCCGAGCTTCAGGAGAGGGCTGTGACCACTACCGGCACCCCCACCCCGCCGAACCGGTTCACCGTGCCGGGCTCCAACGGCGCGTCGATCCCGTTGGTCGCCGAACCAGCGGTCGACCGGAACGCCTCGATGGGCGACCTGGTCAAGGACGTGTCCGCCCAGATGTCCACTCTGGTCCGCTCGGAGATCGAGCTGGCCAAGCTGGAGGTCACCGCGTCGGTCAAGCAGGGCGCCACCGGCGGCGCGATGTTCGCCGTCGCCGGCCTGACCGCGGCGTTCTCGCTCTTCTTCTTCTGGTTCATGGTGGGCGAGATACTGGCCATCTGGCTGCCGCGGTGGGCGGCCTTCACGATCGTCTTCGTGGCGATGCTGCTGATCGCGGGCATCTTCGCATTCATCGGCTGGCGGAAGGTGAAGAAGATCAAGAAGCCGGAGAAGACCATCGCGTCGCTGGAGCAGACCGCGTCGGTCCTCAAGACCGCCGCCACCGGATCGTGACCCGCAGGGGACCACGCACCCGACCATGAGTCGGCACCCGACCATGAGTCGCCGCCGATTCGGCCGCCGGCGCCCGGCGTCCGGCGCGGCCAGCGAGCAGGCGGCCCTGCACGGCACCGGAGCGGACCCGGCCGGCACGGGTGGACTCGCGGCCGCCGCCGAGCCCGGTGGGAAGGGCATCGGTACCGTGCCGCGCGACGCGTTCGCGGATGAGTACACCGGAGTCCCCGTCGGCTTCGAGGTGCGCGACCCCGGGCCCTGGGTGCATCGCGACATCAGCGCCAACGGCATCCGCTTCCACATCGTCGAAGCAGGTTCGGGGCCGTTGGTCCTGCTGCTGCACGGCTTCGGCCAGTACTGGCGGTCCTGGCGTTACCAATTGCCCAGGCTGGCCGCGGCCGGGTTCCGGGTGGTGGCACCCGACCTGCGCGGGTACGGGGACACCGACAAGACACAGCGGGGTTACGACGCGTTCAACCTGGCCGACGACATCGCCGGGTTGGTCCGCAGCCTTGGCGAGCGGGATGCGGTGCTCGTCGGGCACGGCTACGGCGGGGTGACGGCGTTCGACACCGCGGTCATGAAGCCGGCGCAGGTACGCGGGGTGGTGGCCATCGCCGCGCCGCATCCTGCCCGGATGGCCAGGGTCCGGCTGCCCGTCCGGACCGACCGCTACGGGCGGCTGCTCAACTGGGCGGCCATCCCGGCGTGGCCGGAACGTCATCTGGTGGCCGGCAATGCCGCGCTGCTCGAGCGGATCCTGCGATCGCAGTCCGGGCCGGTGTGGCGGGCGTCGCCGGACTTCCGCGAGACGATGGTCAAAATGCGCCGGGCGATCCGGATACCAGGCGCGGCCCGCGGGGCCGTGGAGCACCTGCGCTGGGTGGCTCGGTCGCCCTGGCGCACCGACGGCCACCGGCACCGCGACGCGCTGGCCAGCCCGATCCACGTTCCGGTGCTGCACGTCGTCGGCGACGCCGACCGGTTCACCCCCGCGTCGTCGCTGACCGACGCGCGGGAGATGTGCATCGGCTGGTACACCATGTCGACCGTGCGCGGCGTCGGTCACTACCCCGCGGAGGAGGCTCCCGACCTCGTCACCGACCTGATCGCCGACCTCGCCGCTCGGGCCCAGTAGACCGTGCCCTTGGGTGGCGCGGATCATCATCGTCGGCGCGGCTCAAATAGGCGACTCGCTCCCCACCAGTCCCATAACCGCGACGTTCATCCGCGTCGGCGAAGTTGATCCGCGCCGAAAAAGCGCGCACGACAGGTGGATCCACCGGCAAGGCAGTGACGGCGCTCCCGCCGATCAGGCGGCGGTGCAGGCCTGGGTGGACGCCGGGGTCTGGTCCGTCAGCCCGGCCGAGACGACCGGCGCGACCTCGTCCGCGGTCAGCGCGAACCCGACGTCGGCCTCGTCGATCGCGGCACCGAAGACCACCCCCAGCACGGTCCCGTCCCCGCTCAGCAACGGCCCGCCGGAATTGCCCGGCCGGACCTGTCCGCGCACGGTGTAGACCTCCCGGGTGACCGTGGAATCGGTGTAGATGTTGGGCCCGCGCAGATCGATCAGCGCCCGGATCCGGGCCGGTGTGAGGGTGTACGGACCGTCCAGCGGGTAGCCGGCGACGACGGCGTCGTCCCCGGGGGATGCGGGTGCCCTCGCGAAGGTCAACGCCGGTGCGTTCAGGTCCGGGACGTCGAGCACGGCAAGATCCCGCTGCGAGTCGTACAACATCACGGTGCCGGTGACGACGTCTCCGCCGACCTCGACGCCCGCGCTGGTCGACCCCGCGACCACATGGGCGTTGGTCATCACGCGGCCCGGTCCGATGACGAACCCGGTGCCCTCCATCCGCCGGGAACACGTCTCGGAGATCGCCCTGACCTTGACGATGGAGGCCTGTGCCGCGGCGACCGCGGGGCTCCCGGCGAGCGCCGGATCCGGCGGGTCGACGTTGGTGATCGGGGTCGGGGCCAGCGGGTCGAGGATCGCCGGGAATCCCGAATCGTCGAACACCTCGCGGAGCTGGGACGAGACGTCCCGCGCCTGACTGGGCATCACCTCGTCCACCCTGGCGAGCACGGAGGACGAGCGGATCGCCGACGACAGCCAGGTGTAGGGAACGGACGCCAGCGGAACCGCGATCAGCCAGATCACCACCAGGACAGCCACGGTGTAGCCGAACAGCCCGAGGGTTCGGTCCACCGCCTGGGCGGGACGCCAGCTGATCCGCTCCGAGATCGCCCGGCCCACGGCGGAGCCGGCGATCTCGCCCACCCCGACCCCGACGATCACGCAGGCGATACCGACGGCGATCTTCGCCGTCGAATCGTCCACCTTCTCCATCAGCAGCGGCGCCAACCTGATCGCCACCACTGCCCCGGCGACCGCAGTGACCAGGGTGAACAGTGCCGCGATCAGGCCCTGCCGGAACCCGGATATGGCGGCCGCGATGAGCAGCACGATGACCACGGCGTCGACGATGTTCACCAGGCACGCGCCGGGAACACTCCGCCGCCGACACTGAGGCAGTGCGGGACGGCCCGATCACGACCAACCCTGCCGGCGCTCGCCGCAGGCCTCGCACCGGTACTCGTCCACCTGCTCATGCGAGCGCTCATCCCAGGTCGGCGAGTTCGAAGTAGCGTTCCTCGTCCCACGGCGCCGACCAGCCGCCCAGGGTGAGCAGGATGTCGACCAACCCGGCGGTGAAGCCCCAGACCAGCAGATCGGCGACCTGGAAGGCCGGCCCGACATAGCCGCCGGGATGACGGACCCTGCCGCGGTTGGCCGGATCGACCAACTCGCTGATCGGCACCCTGGCCACCGCTGCGGTCTCCCGCGGGTCCACCGGTCCGACCTCGCCCGGCTCGCGCCAGTACGCCAGCACCGGGCAGACCAGGTACCCGGACGGCGGCAGGTACAGATCCGGCAGCAGGGCCGCGGGCACGACTGTGGAGGGCTGCAGGCCGGTTTCCTCCTCGCCCTCCCGCAGCGCCGCGGTGACCGCGTCCTCACCAGGGTCGTTGCGGCCACCCGGGAACGCCGGCTGCCCGGCGTGCGACCGCAGCGTCGCGGCCCGCGCGGTGAGCAGTAGGTCGGGGCCGGCCGGACCGTCGGCCAGCAGCATCAGCACCGAGCTGTGCCTGGCACCGGGCGGTGCCAGGCTCGCCAGATTCCGGATAGGAGCGGGTAACGGGGATCCGTCGATGTGCGCGACCAGTTGGTGCATCCACTCCGGCAGGTGCTCGTCGCCGACCAGCCGCCGGCCGACGAAAGTCAGGCCCGCCGAACCTGGCTCGGGTTCGCTCTCGGGAAGATGCCAGGACTCCGGCAAGGTCGGTCCAAGGCCATGACCGGTCATTCCACCGGCTCCCGCAGCTCCAGTTGCGCGGGCGTCGGTTCGGGAAGGCCCTGCGCGTCGCCCAGCCCGACCATCGCCAGTAGATGCTCCCGCTCGGCACCCACCACGAGCGCGGACGCCGCCACCGGGTCCATCGTCCCGATACCCCGGGACGGGCACAACGGCGCCAGGAAACAGGCTCCGCACGCCGGGCGCTTGGCGTGGCAGACCCGCCGGCCGTGAAAGATCGTCCGGTTGGAGAAGTCCGTCCACTGCGCGGGCGGCAGCTGCGCATTCAGCTCGAGTTCGATCTTGACCGGATCGGTCTGATCGGTCAGCCCCCACCGGCGCATCAGCCGCTGCATGTGGGTGTCCACGGTGATCCCGGGGACACCGAAAGCGTTGCCCAGCACCACGTTCGAGGTCTTGCGCCCGAACCCGGGCAGGGTGACCAGCTCGGCCAGGGTCCGCGGCACCTCGCCGTCGAACCGTTCCACCAGCGCCTGGCCAAGGCCGATCAGTGACGTCGTCTTGTTCCGGAAGAAGCCGGTGGACTTGATCATCTCCTCCAGCTTTGCCCGGGATGCGCCCGCGTAGTCGGCGGCGGTGCGATAACGGGCGAACAGCGCGGGCGTCGTCAGGTTCACCCGAACGTCGGTGCTCTGCGCGGAGAGGATGGTGGCCACCGCCAGTTCCAGCGGCGTGCTGAAATCCAGCTCGCACCGCGCGTCCGGGTAACCCTCGGCCAGCCGCGCAGCGAGCTGGCGGGCCCGACGGGTCCGAGCCAGCGGGGTGGCCGGCGGCTTGATCTTCTTGATCCTGGGATGTTTGGGCCTTGCCGCTCCGTCGGTCGGTGCTGCACTGGTTGCCACGCTGCCAGGTTGCCATAGAGCCCGGACGTTCCACTTCGGGACGAGGTTGCCACCGGCCCGGTGCTCGCAGCGAAACGAAGGGCCGCGTCATCTCCGTCACACCGCCCTCGCTCACGGATCGCCGACACGCGGAGTAGGAGCGTTGACCGGAACGGGAACGGCCGTCCACCGACGGCACACCGACCCACAATCGCGACAAACACCCCGAATCGTCGCAAACAAGGCGCCCAGAGCGCGCGCCGCCGGGCACGGCCTGATCCCACGAACCGGGGCCATGAGGGATGATGTTCGGACCATGACTGTCTTCCTGGTGCTGCTCATCCCGGTGCTGTTGATGGTGTTTGCCCTGTTCATGGAGCGTGTCGAAAACCGGCTGCGGACCCGCACGGTCAGCGAGGCCGACGTCCAGGAGTTCCTGGACACCGCCCGCCCCGAAGAGGTCAACACGCTGATCCGCGAGGGGTGGACCCGCGCCTTCGACAAGTTCCGGCTGCGCCGGCGCCCGCGGTTCCGCCGAAGGAACGGCACCAAGAACGGCACCAAGAACGGCACCAAGAACGGCACCAAGAACGGGAACAAGACCACGCCGAACGGCACGCAGCCCTGAGCCGCCGTGCTGCGCGGGCTGGAGGGCGCCGAGCTTGGCGCGCACCCTAGACTGTGCTCTGCGTCTCACCAGGAGTGATCACGTACGGACCGGTTTCGTCAGGAGGACAGGGTGGAAGAAACGCTCGCAAAGGCCGGGATCTTTCAGGGGGTCGACCCGGATGCGGCGCTTGCGCTCGGTTCGCACATGGAGACCGTCGAGTACTCCAGGGGCAGCTCGATCTTCTCCGAGGGCGAGATCGGCGACCGGCTCTACGTGATCCTGTCGGGCAAGGTCAAGCTCGGGCGGCACTCCCCCGACGGCCGGGAGAACCTGCTCGCCGTGATGGGCCCGTCGGACATGTTCGGCGAGCTGACGGTGTTCGACCCGGGTCCGCGGACCTCGACCGCGACCGCGGTGACGGACGTGCGGCTGGCCACCATGGACCGCGTCGCACTGCGCGAGTGGATCAACAAACGCCCCGAGATCGCCGAGCAGCTGCTGCGGGTGCTGGCCCGCCGGCTCCGCCGGACCAACAACGCGCTGGCCGACCTGATCTTCACCGACGTTCCCGGCCGGGTCGCCAAGGCGCTGCTGCAGCTGGCCCGCCAGTTCGGTCAGCAGGAGGGGGCCCATCTGCGGGTCACCCACGACCTGACCCAGGAGGAGCTCGCCCAGCTGGTGGGTGCCTCCCGGGAGACCGTCAACAAGGCGCTGGCCGACTTCGGCCACCGTGGGTGGCTGCGCCTGGAGGGCAAGAGCGTCGTGCTGCTGGACGCCGAGCGGCTGTCCCGCCGGGCGCGCTGACACCCGGGATTCCGGGCCAACGGGCTGAGAGCACCCGTGCTCCACGAGCCAGATGGGCCAAGGTGACGGTCAGCGTTCCAGCACGTTGATCGTCACGGCCATGGTCACGTCGGTGACGTCGCCCAGTTCGGCCAGGTTCGTGGCCAGGTCAGCGGCCTCGATGTGCCGGGCCGTCGGCCCCATCCGGACCAGGGCCCCCACGTCGCGCCGCGACAGTTGCAGCTCAGCTCGCAGGTCGGAACGCTCCCTGACCCGCAGCCGGCCCGCGAACGCCGCCGCCAGCCGTTCCGGTTTGCCCTCGTCCACCGCCAGCATGCGCAGCGGCCCGCGAATCTCGGCCAGGTGCTCGGGCCGCGGCGTCGCCACGACGAGCCGTCCGCCCGGTGCCAGCACCCTGGTGATCTCATCGGGGTCCCGTGGTGCGAACACGCTCAGCACGGTGCCGGCCGCCCCGGCAAGCACCGGCAGGGTGGACCAGGCGTCGGCCACCACCGACCCGATCCGGGGATGCGCGGCGGCCGCCCGGCGGGCGGCGTATCGCGAGGAGTCCAGCGCCAGACCGACAATCGGCCTGGTAGCCGCGGCCGACGCGTTGTCCGTCGAGGTGAAGCCGTCGATGGCAGCGGACAGGTAGTAGCCGGTCCCGGCACCGATCTCGACCACCGGCCCGGCGGCGACGCGATCGGCAACTGCCCGGGCGATCTGCCGGTAGTGGCCTGCCCCGAGAAACTGTTCTCGGGCGGCGACCATGTCCGCCGAGTCGCCGGTGTCCGTTCGCGACCGCGGCCCCAGCAGCGACAGGTAGCCCTGCCGGGCCAGGTCGAACCGGTGGCCGTCCGGGCACCCGACGCTGTCCACACCCGAGTCGGTCAGACCGCCACCGCACGAAGGGCAGGCCAACAGCGGCAGCACACCCGCCAGGCCCGGCCTGATCACCGGCCGGCCCGGTCAGCCGCGACCAGCACCGGCTTCGCGCTCCTCGCGGAGATAGTCCAGTTGGGCGGCCACCGACCGCTCGGCGGCCGGACGGACGGACGAGTCGATGTCGGTGTAGACGGCGTCGGTGACGGCCTGGACGGAGGCGTCGGCACCGATCACCCGCACCGCCTCGCGGACGGCGGCGAGCCGCTGCTCCCGGTGTGCCAGGTACTGACCGGAGACGGCGGCCAGGTCCGGCACCATCGGGCCGTGGCCCGGCAGTACCAGCGGGTTGCCCAGCCCGACGAGCAGTCGCAGGGAGTCCAGATACGCTCCGAGGCGGCCGTCGGGGTGGGCGATCACCGTCGTGCCACGCCCGAGAATGGTGTCGCCGGTCAGGATCGAACCGGTCGGCCCGTCCCCGCCCAGCAGAAAGCACACCGAATCGGTGGTGTGCCCCGGCGTGGCGTGAACCGTGAGGGAAACCCCTGCGGCGCTGACGATCTCGCCGTCGCGCAGCGGCTCGGCATCGACGCAGTGCTCCGGGTCCGCCGCCCGTACCGGGGCACCGGTAAGTTCGGCGAGGGCGAGCGCGCCGGCCGTGTGATCGTGGTGCCGGTGGGTGATGAGGATCAATTCGACCAAGCCGGCCTCGGCCAGACCTGCCAGGTGAGCGGGGTCGTCCGGTCCGGGATCGACCACGATCGCGGGTGCCGTTCGTGACGCCGTTCCCGAGGCCGTTCCCGAGGCCATTGCCGACGTCGATCCAGCGTCCGGCACCCCCACCGACAGTAGGTAGGAGTTGGTGCCATCCAGCGTCATCGGCCCGGCGTTGGGTGCCACCAGCACCGAGGCCTGCTCTGTGAGCCGACGGATCGAACCCGACAACCCTGTCATGACAAGCCCTTTCGCATCGTGACGTCGGGTGCTGCAGCGATCTGGACGACGGAAACCGAAGTGCCGACGGTGCCACCGCCACTCGGTTCACCGAACCGTACCGGGGTGACGACCCGCCGGGCGGCCATCACCTCGGCCACCGATCCGGCACCGGCGAGGTCGGTGAGCATGGCCAGGGTCGGCGGCATCAGTTGCACCGCGCCGACGTCGTACTCGGCCAGCAGGGCCTGCGGAGCCCGCCACTGCCCGAGATCGGCCTCGCTGGTGAGCAACCTGGCCCGCTGACTTGCCGGCAACGCTGCGGCGAAGAAGAAGGTGTCGTACCTGCGTGTGTGGCCGGCGGGGGTGACCCAGTTCGCCCAGGGTCGCAGCAGGTCGGCGCGCAGTTCCAGATCGGCGCCGGTCAGCACGTCGGCAAAGGGCACCCGGCGGTCGAGGACGGCAATCCGGTCCGCGTCCGTCACCGACCCCGCCGCGATCTGGTCGGGTCCGTCAGATCCGGCCTCGGCAACGCCCGCGGACGGGCGGGCCAGCAGCACCCCGGTCTCCTCGAACAGCTCCCGCGCCGCCGCCACCACCAGCGCGCGAGCGGTGTCGGGCGTGACGCCCAACTGCCCGGCCCACCACTGCGGGTCCGGTCCGGACCATCGGAGCGGGGCAGCGTGATCGGTTTCGTGATCGCTGCCGTCCACCGCCCCGCCCGGGAAGGCGGTCATCCCGCCCGCGAATGCCATGCCGACCACCCGGCGCAGCACGAACACTTCGAGCCCGGCCGGCGTGTCCTTGACCAGCATCACCGTGGCGGCCGGGCGGACCGGCACCTCTGCGGGTGGAGCGACCGGGGGCGGGCGCTGCTCGCCGAGCGGTTCGATGCTGACTGGCTCGACCATCGTCCCAACCTATCCGGGCGGGCCGTCCGGTCCGTCTGGATCAGTCGGTTCAAGGCGGCCTTAGGCTGGCGCATGGCCGGCAGCTGGCAGTGGGTGGCCGAGGGAGTGGGCGTCACCACCAGCCGGCGGGAACTGACCACCAGCACGGTCGTCGTGTCCGGCGCCTCGGCACTGCTGGTCGACCCGAGCTGGGATCCCGACGAGCTCGACTGGATCGCCACCAGCCTGGCCGCCGAGGGGCTGACGGTGTCGGCCGGCTTCTCGACCCATGCGCACCACGACCACCTGCTCTGGCACCCCGGTCTCGGTGACGGGCCGCGGTGGGCCTCCCCGGAGACGGCGCGGGCCGCCGCCGAGCGACGTCAGGAGTTCGTCACGGCGCTCGGACCGTGGCCGGACGGCCTGGCCGGCCTGGTGGGGCAGTTGCAAGCCGTGCATGGCGATCGGGTGCCCTGGCCCGGCCCGGAGGTGCGGTTGATCGTGCACGACGCGCACACCGCTGGGCACACCGCGTTGTGGGTCCCGCACACCCGGGTACTGCTGGCCGGCGACATGCTCAGTGACGTCGAATTGCCGCTGCCCGAGCAGACCGGCCTCGCCGAGTACGCGGCCGGGCTGGATGCGCTCCACGCCTGTGCGTCGACGGCGCAGGTCGTGGTTCCCGGGCATGGTCATCCCGGTGCCGAGGGCGAGCCGCTGCGCCGCTGGCGGGCAGATCACGACTACATCTACGCCTTGCTGGCCGGCGATGATCCCGACGATCCCCGGCGGGCGCTGCTCGGGATGGCGGAGGTGCACCGGGCGAACCTGACGCTCGCCCGGCACCGATGAGTCCGGCGGCAGGGCGCCGTCAGCCATGGGTAGCCCACACTGCAGGGAGAGCGCATGGCAAAGGTGATCGCCGGAATGACGATGTCGATCGACGGGTTCGTCGCGGATGACCGGGGCAACGCCGGCGAACTCTATCCCGATCTCGACGGCTTGCGGGATACCGCGTACATGACCGACACCATCGCCCAGACCGGCGCAGTCCTGATGGGCCGCAGGACCTTTGCCATGGGTGACCCCGACGAGTACGTCGGGAACTACGAGTTCCAGGTGCCGATCTTCGTGCTGACCCACCGGGCACCTCCGGTACCACCCCGGCAGGACGAGCACCTGACGTTCACCTTCGTCACCGATGGGCTGGCGTCGGCGGTACGGCAGGCGACGACCGCCGCCGGTGACAGGGCGGTGCAGGTGGTCGGCGGGGTCGACGTCATCGGCAACTGCTGGAAGCCGGGGCGGTCGATGAGTTGCAGGTCGACGTCATGCCGGTGCTGCTCGGCGCCGGGCTGCGATTCTCGCCGGACGGCAGCGGGCCGGAACAGGCGCGGGTCGACAAGGTCAGCTGGGAAAAGGTGAAGGTGCAGGAGGTTGGCCAGCGGACGAGCATGCTGTTCCGCGCCGTCCGCTGATCCGCGGCAGTCGGGGGTAGGTGTCAGTCGGGGGCAGGTGTCAGTCGGGGGCAGGTGTCAGTCGGGGGTAGCGGGGGGAACCACCCGAGTCCGGGCCCCGATCAGCGCACCTGCAGGATGCCCTCCACCTCGACCGGCGCGCCCAGCGGCAGTTCGGCGACGCCGACCGCCGACCTCGCATGCCGGCCCGCCTCGCCGAAGACCTCGGCCATCAGGTCGGAGGCACCGTTGATCACGCCGGGCTGACCGGTGAAGCCGTCCGCCGAGGCGACGAATCCCACCAGCTTGACCACCCGCACCACCGCATCCAGGCCCACCGCTGCGTCGACGGCGGCGAGCAGGTTCAGCGCAGCGATCCGGGCATAGCCCTTCGCCTCCTCCGCGCTGACGTCAGCTCCGACCAGGCCGGTGGCCGGCAAAGCGCCGTCCACGAACGGCAGCTGCCCGGCGGTGAACAGCAGGTCCCCGGCCCTTGCGGTCGGCACATAGGAACCGGCGGCGGCGACCACTCCCGGCAGCACGATGCCCAGCTCCGCCAGCCGATCGCGCACCGTCATGCGCGTTCCCGCTTGAGGTAGGCGACCAACTGCTCGGGATTGGGTCCTGGCACCACCTGGACGAGCTCCCAGCCGTCCTCGCCCCAGCTGTCCAGGATGGCCTTGGTGGCGTGGATGAGCAGCGGAACGGTCGCGTATTCGAAGGTCCGGCGCGAAGGGGTCGACATGACGAAGACTCTAGAACCCAGGCGGTACCTGCGGCGCCGGCACCGCCCTGGTGGGATGGCGCGACGGGTGCACCCGTCGCGCAGCACCTACCCTGGGCGGGTGGACGGGTGGCACTGGGTCGGCGCCGCGGTCGAGGCCGTGCTGCTGCTGATCCTGGTCCTGCTCTGGTACGACAACCTGCGTGACCGGCCGGGCTGGCCGGTCGGGCGGGCCACGAAATGGGCGGCGCTCAGCGCGCTCGCGATCCCGGTCGGGTTCCTGGCTGTGCTGCTGCTGCCTTTGTGGATCGGCGGGATCCTGATCGCGATCCCGCTGATCGTCATCCTGGTCATGGCGATGGCAAGTTGATGGCGCGATGACGCCCTGGTCGAAGTACTCCAGCACAGAGTTTCGGCGGCCCCACGAGATCCGTCCGGCGAGCACAGCCTGCCCGAAATCCCAGTTGGCGCGAACACCTTCCGGATTTGTTCCTCGAGCGAGTGCGCCGGGTACAGCCGGGACCAAGGCAGAGCGCCGCCCTCGACGCCGCGCGGCGGCCATCGAGTGCGTTCCCCGGTGCCGCCGGCGGTGACATGCGTTGGCTGTAAGGCTGTTTCCGGTCCCAGCAGACCGAGGAACCCAGATTCATAGGCCCAGGCGGAGCGGACCCGGGAGAAGTCATCGCATTGGTCCGGGAGAGACGCACGGTGTGCCCGTGCAATCCGTCGTTCTAGCAGGGGGGTTGATGAGGCCGAGGTCACCAAATCCCGAAGGTCTTGGCGAAGACGCCCGCAATCTTCTGGTACCCGTCCTTGTTCGCGTGGATATCGCCTGCGCTGCACATCAGGGTGTAGGTGCAGATGGTTCCGACGTTGGTGGGTAGTTCTCGGTCATCGGGGAAAACCCGGGGTGTGAAGTTGTTGGTCTGAAAAGCGAATGCAACCGGTGCAACCCTGAAATCATTGCTCAGGTAGCCCAGCGCCAGCACGCCGTTCAGCACATTGTTATAGATCAACGACTCCTTGGCGAGCGCCTGTCCGGCCTCCGTTCCCTGCAACCAGGCCGCCAGGTAGGGGTCGTAGTACGTCATGCCTGCTCCCACCGCACTGAATCCCGTCGTATCTCGCAACGAGTT
>JGI20200J14955_1000008_pt1 | contig 39720 bp, 40 predicted proteins | sample NGESurshal092012_FD_14955 | JGI IMG/M metagenome (IMG submission 14955) | reverse complement strand
GACCACCCACCACCACAAAAGGCAGCAGCAAAGCCCAGCGCCAGACACAATTGGCACTGACTATCGGTACGCTGTTGAGTTCTCAAAGAACGGACGCGCACTGCCGTTGGTCCTCAAGACCGCCCGCAGGGCAACCTGATCTACATTACCCGAGGATCTCGGCGAGTACCAACTCGCCCCGACCTTCCGGCCCCGACCACCATGGCGAAGCGCGAGCTTCGCCGCCTCCGGTTCGCGGAGGGTGATCGCCGGATGGTCGACCCTGGGCCGTCCAGTGCTGCCGGATGTGATCTCCGGCCGCGATGTGCGGTTCCCATCAGGGCCTCGGCAAAGGTACGTACCGCGGGGCGCTGCGTCAAATCCGCTGGTCAGGACTGTTTTCCGGACACTCGGTGGTGCCCCGGACCGCATGCGACCGGCCGCGTGGGGCCGCGTTCGTCATCGTCTCTCGACAGGGGCGCCGCATACAGAGCGATGTCGATCGGCCCGGAGATGGTGAGCACCATCACGGGCGGCTCCGTCCTGGATCCGTCGCCCCCGAAGAGCCGGCTCGAGTGCTGGACCTACCTCGCGATCAGGCTGCCCACGGCGGGGTGCCGATGACGGTGCCGTCAGCCGCGGTGGCGGTGAAGCCGGCACGAATCGCCACGTAGACCTCGGCGTCGACATCACCGGGATTGGCCAACTGAATGCTCGTGCCCGCCGGGACCACAAGGGCGTCACCGGCTCGCACGAGGGTGCCCTCGGCGCCGATCAGGACGGCACCGGCCGTCACCATGAAGATCTCGTCGCGGTCCAGCGAGTGCGGCTGCGTCGGCGGCAGTCCCGCCTCGACGGTCAGTTTCCAGGTACACAGCTGGGCCGATCCGCGGCTCGGCGATGCCAGTGCGGTGAATGCGACGCCCGGCAGGTCGAACACCGGAGCCGTTGTTGCCTCGATCAGGTGCATGTCCCGCTCCTCTGACAGTAGACAAGCATACTTGTCCAAGTGCGCTTGTCTATGCTGACCCCATGAACCGGTCAGCGCAACCCCTGGACCTGGGGATTTTGATGACCCTCGCGTATCAGCAGTTCGTCACCGAGCTGCACGCCTGGCTGGCGAGCAGTGGCTTCGACGACCTGGGCCGATCCGACGGTGTGGTGTTCCGGGCGTTGGCGCAGCGGAGGATGAGCGTCAGCAAGCTCGCCGAGTTGCTCGAGATCAGCAAGCAGGGCGCAGCGCAGATCGCAACGGATATGCAGCGACGGGGCTACCTTGCCCGGCACCCCGACCCCGACGACCGGAGGGCCTGGCTGCTCGAACTCTCCGAGCGCGGCACCGCGGCGCTGGCTGCGGCCCGCGCCTTTCATTACCGCTACGAGCGCGGCCTCGTCAAGCGCAGCGGGACCGAAGCGGTCGCCGTGCTGCGTTCGACGCTGGCCGAGATGGCCGGTGACGCCTCGTCCAGGCCGGACCCGCGGCTCAAGGCACTGTTCTTGTAGCGACGTTCTTGTAGCGACGCTTGTCCCGACGTCTATCCGGGGGAAAGCTCTGTCAGGAACGGACGAAAATCCCGGCCACGGAGCGCTTACCGCGCCGAAGTACCAGGTACCTGCCGTGCAGCAGGTCCTCGCCGCCCGGGGCGAAATCCGGATCCGTCACCCGCCGGTTGTTGATGTTGGCGCCGCCCTCGGCCACTGCCCGCCTGGCCTCGGACAGCGACGAGGTCAACCCGGACAGCCGCAGCAACTCGACCACCGACGGCACCGGAGCATCGACCGTGCTCAGCCCGGCTTCGGCCAACGCGGCGTGCAGGGTGGGCGCGTCGATCGCCGACAGCTCACCGCGGCCGAACAATGCCGCGCTCGCGGCGACCGCGGCATCTGCCGCCTGCTGACCGTGAACCAGTTCGGTCACCTCACCGGCGAGCGCCCGCTGCGCCTCCCTGGCGTGCGAGCGCTCCCTGGTTGCCACCGCAAGCTCATCCAGTTCCGCTTCGCTGCGGAACGACAGGATCCGCAGGTAGCGGTCGACGTCCCGGTCGTCGGAGTTGAACCAGAACTGGTAGAAGGCGTACGGGCTGGTGAGCTCCGGGTCCAGCCACACGGCGCCCCCCTCGGTCTTCCCGAACTTCGTCCCGTCGGCCTTGGTCAGCAGCGGCGTGGTGAACGCGTGCGCGTCGGCGCCCTCGACCTTGTGGATCAGTTCGGTGCCGCTGATCAGGTTGCCCCACTGGTCGTTGCCTCCGGACTGCAGCGTGCAGCCGTACCGCCGGTACAGCTCGAGGAAGTCCAGGCCCTGCAGGATCTGGTAGCTGAACTCGGTGAAGGACAGCCCTTCCTCACTGTTCAGGCGGGCTGCCACGGTTTCCTTGGCCAGCATCCGGCCCATCCGGTAGTGCTTGCCGACGTCCCGCAGGAATCCGATGGCGGTCAGGTCGCCGGTCCAGTCGAGGTTGTTCACGATCCGCGCGGCGTGGGCGCCGTCGAAGTCCAGGTAGCGCTCCACCTGGCCGCGAATGCGATCCACCCAGCCGGCGACCACGTCCGGCGAGTTCAGCACCCGCTCGCCGGACATCTTGGGGTCGCCGATCAGCCCGGTCGCGCCGCCGACCAGTCCGAGCGGCCGGTGCCCGGCCTGCTGGATCCGACGCATCGTGACCAGCTGCACCAGGTGACCGATGTGCAGGCTCTGCGCGGTGGGATCGAACCCGCAGTAGAAGGTGACCGGCCCGGTGGCCAGCGCAGCGGCGAGCGCGGGCGCGCCAGTGGTCTGCGCGACGGCGCCGCGGCGCTCGAGCTCGTCAAGTACCGACGGCGGCCGGTCGGCTGCGGGCGGTCCAGGGGAATCGGTCGCAGCGGCATCGGCCGGCTGGGAAATGGAGTGCGGCGGATCGGTCACGACCGTCATCCTGCCATCGGCCGCGTCACGAATTTCCCTCGTCGCCGATCGATCCGGTCCGATCCGTGGGCCGTCACCGTGCTCCCAGGCCGATGCCGGACGGTGATCACCCTCCTGGGACGCGACGCCTGACCCGGCCACCGGCCCGGTACACCGACACCGACGGCGAGGCGGTGTCCCAGAATCGCAGCGGACGCTCGGGGGCCGCCGCCACCCCCACCCGTGGCCCTGAGGCGATCCGGTCTGCGCGGACCGGCTGCCCTTCCACGACCTGCCACCGGTCGGCCGCTCCGCACAGGTCGGCGCCGCTGGCGTCCCGGCGCAGACCCAGGACGGTCGCCAGCCCAGCGGGACCGCGGGCGAGCAAGGACGTCCGGGTGACCGCAGGGCGCCGATCCAGGGCGATGTCCTGCCCGAGCACGACCTCGCCGGCCCGTAACAGCACCGCCGACGCATCACCTTCCGGGCCGGTGACGATGTTGGCGCACCAGTGCATGCCGTAGACGAAGTAGGTATACAGGTGCCCCGCCGGTCCGAACATCACCGCATTGCGGGCTGTCGGGCCGCGAAAAGCATGCGAGGCCGGGTCGTCCCGGCCCGCGTACGCCTCGACCTCTGTCAGCCGGACACCGACGTCGCCGTCGAGCGTGTGCGCCACCAGCACCCGTCCCAGTAGGTCACGGGCAACGGTGATCACCTCGCGCGCGAAAAATGGCCGGTCCAGTCGGTGCCGCAGGGCGCGCGGACGAACGTCCGCGCCGGCCGACCCCAACGCGCCACCTTCGCGCCCGATCGACGGCCGATCGGGCTGCGTCGAAGGGTCCACGCCGCCATCGTGGCACCCGCCTTCTACCGTCGAACACACGGCCGGGTCGGAGGGCCGCCGTCATCACAGCGGCAAATCGCCGGCCAGCTCGACGATGAATCTGCTCAGTTCGAGCCTGCTCGCGATCTCCGCCGCCGGCACCCGGTCCAGCCGGTCGAAGGGGATCGAGGTGAAGGCCGACCGGACCACCAGGTTTCCGATCTCGGCCGCTCGCACCTCATCGAGGCGCACCGAGCCCCCACCGGCCGTGAACCCGGCGGTGAACGCCGGAGCCAGTGCGGCGTGGATCTCGGGGAGTGCACGCGCCGGCATCTCGCCGGCGTGCACCAGCCCGACGAGGAGTTGGGCGAGGTCCGATCCGACAGCCAGCGGGCACTGGAACGCGATGTCGATGGCCACCAGGCTGTCCGGCTCATCGCGGGGTACCAGCAGGTTCTGCGGGCTGGCGTCCCCGTGCGGCAATGCTTGCGGCAATCCGTCGAGCAGATCCAGGATGGAGGGGATGCGCACTGCCAGCTCGAGGAGATCACCGCGGACCTGCCGTCCCAACTGCGTGTTCAACGACGGATGCAGCCAGAGGGCGCGATCCCGCAGGGCGAACAGCACGCCGGTCACCGGACCGTCGACGTACTTGCGAACGCCGAACCCGACGGGCACCCCGCAGCTCGCGAGAAGCTCGGCGTCGCAACGGTTCGCGGCGAGCTGCCCGAGCAATCCGGCAGCCCTGGCGAATCGCGGGACGGACCACGTCTGGTCGCCGACCGCGATGTCCTCCATCCACAACGCAACGCGATCCGCGGGCAATTCGACCGGCCGGTACAGCCGCGGAACCCGCAACCCCTCGGGCAGGGCTCTCAGGAATTCCGGGTTCCAGGCCGCCAATTCGGCGCGCCACGGGAAGCTGTCGGTGAACTCGGCGCGCAATTGCGGTGGCACCCGGTCCAGGCCCGACCAGTGCCGTGGATGCTGCAGCACCTTGAGGAACAACGACCAGTCCTCGCCGTCGGTCGTGCAGCCCCGCACCCGTAGCAGCGCAGCGGTCGCCGGTGAGCCTGCCTCGTAGGGCACCCGCTCCACCACCCACCGGGCCACCGCTACCTCACGGTGCAGCGCGGTCGAGACCATCCGCGCCAACTCGTGCGCGTCGGGCCGCGCGTCACCCAGCAGGTCTGGGGTCGATTCCATCGTCTGCGCCACGGCCGACTCCCCTCACGCCCGCTAGTGGCTGTCACTAGTGGCGATCTCTAGTAGAATCCCGTGACGTGGCCGATGTCAAGAAGGTCTCGCGTCAGGAGCGAGCGGCGGCGACCCGCCGGCGGATGCTGGACGCCGCCTACGACCTGTTCTGCGAGCAGGGTTTTCGCGCCACCACGATGGAAGCGATCGCGCAGCGCGCCGGGGTGGCGGTGCAGACGCTGTATTTCACCTTCCACACCAAGGACGCACTGTTACAGGAGGTCCACAACCGCACGGTCCTGGGCGAGGAGTCGATTCCGCCGGACCGCCAGGCCTGGCGGCTCGCCGCCCAGCGCGAACCGGACATCCGCCGCTGCGTCGCGATGACCGTCGACGGCACGGCCACCGTGCTTAGTCGGGTCGCGCCGATGATCCCGGTGTTCCACGCCGTCTCCGCGGACCCGGCCGGGGCCATCTACCAGCACGGCGAAGATCGCCGGGGGCGCGGCTACGCGGAGATGACCGACGAACTCGTCGGCAAGGCACCATTGCGGCCGGGCATCACCAGGCAACGCGCGAGGGACCTGCTGTTCGTCCTGCTCGGACCGGAGATCTACCGGTCGCTGGTGATCGAGGCGGGCTGGACCCACGAACAATGGGCCACCTGGACCACGAACGCCCTGCTCAGGGACCTGTTCGGGGTCGATCCCGCAAGGCCTTGATTGCGGGCGGATTCCGCCACGGACATCAGCGGGCGGCCACCCACGCCCGGTCGACGGCGATCACGGCGCGCAGCGCGCCGATTTGCTCGGCGACCCGGACCGGGGCGGTGCCGCCCACGCCGTCGCGGGAGGCCATCGACCCGGCGACCGTCAGCACCGACCGCACCTCGGAAGTCAGCGCCGGGTTCACCTCGTGCAATTCTGCGTCGGTCAGCTCGTCGAGCTCCCGCCCGGTCGATTCGGCCAGCGCCACACACTGGCCCGCCGCCTCGTGCGCCACCCGGAACGGAACCCCTTGCCGCACCAACCATTCCGCGATGTCGGTCGCCAGCGAGAACCCCGCCGGGGCCATCGCTGCCATCCGGTCAACGTCGAAGGTCAGCGTCGCGGTCATCCCGGTGACCGCGGGCAGCATGATCTCCAGCTGGGTCACCGAGTCGATCAGCGGCTCCTTGTCCTCCTGCAGATCCCGGTTGTAGGCCAGCGGGAGGCCCTTCAACGTGGCCAGCAGGCCGGTCAGGTTGCCGATCAGCCGACCGGCCTTGCCGCGCGCCAACTCTGCGATGTCCGGGTTCTTCTTCTGCGGCATGATCGACGACCCGGTCGCGAACGCGTCGTGCAGCCGGGCGTAGCCGAATTCGGCGGTGGTGAAGACGATGACCTCCTCGGCCCACCGGGACAGGTCCACCGCCAGCATGGCGAACACAAAAGCGAGTTCGGCAGCGAAATCCCGGGAAGCCGTGCCGTCGATGGAATTGGCCACCGGGCCGGACATCCCGAGGTCCGCCGCCACCGATTCCGGGTCAAGGCCCAGCGAGGATCCGGCCAGGGCGCCCGAGCCGTATGGGGAGATCGCCGCGCGCCGGTCCCAGTCCCGGATCCGGTCCACGTCGCGGGCCAGCGCCTGGGCGTGCGCGGCGAGGTGGTGGGCCAGCAACACCGGTTGCGCGTGCTGGAAGTGCGTCCGGCCGGGCATCGCCGCCCCGGGATGCGCGTCGGCCTGGGCGAGCAGCGCCTCCTGCAGGTCCATCACCATCCCGGCCACGGTGCGGGCGTGGTCGCGGAGATACAGCCGGTACAGGGTGGCGACCTGGTCGTTGCGGGACCGCCCGGCCCGCAGCTTCCCGCCGATGACGAAGCCGGCCCGGTCCAGCAGTCCGCGTTCCAACGCGGTGTGCACGTCCTCGTCGTCGGGGTGCGGGTGAAACTCACCGGTCGCCACATCCGCGGCGAGAAGGTCCAGCGCGGAGAGCATCTCGGCCTGTTCGGCGTCGGTGAGCAGTCCGGCCCGGTGCAGCACCCTGGCGTGTGCGCGGGAGCCGGCGATGTCGTACGGCGCCAGCACCCAGTCGAACTGCGTGGACACGCTCAGCGCCGCGAGCTCGGGTGACGGGCCCCCGACGAACCGGCCGCCCCACAACTTCATCGTTGGTTGGCCGGGGCTCGGCGGGACCTGCTCAGAGGTCACCGGGATTCCGCGACCCGCAGGTCGCGGGCGGTGGTCATCTTGGTGTTCAACCCCCAGAGCTGGACGAAACCCTTGGCCAGCGACTGATCGAAGGTGTCCTGCGCGTCGTAGGTCGCGAGATTGAAGTCATAGAGCGATTCCTCGGACCGCCGACCGGTGACCACCGCGGTGCCGTGCGCCAGCGTCATCCGGATCTCTCCCGAAACATGTTGCTGGGTATCACGGATGAAGGCGTCGAGGGAACGCTTGAGCGGGGAGAACCACAGGCCGTCGTAGACGAGCTCGGTCCAGCGCTGGCCCACGGTCTGCTTGAACCGGGCCTGCTCGCGCTCGACGGTGACGTTCTCCAGCTCGCGGTGGGCCACCAGCAGCGCGAGAGCCCCTGGCGCCTCGTAGATCTCGCGGGACTTGATGCCGACCACCCGGTCCTCGACCATGTCGATCCGGCCGATGCCCTGTGCGCCGGCCCGCCGGTTCATCTCCTCGATGGCCTGCAGCATCGTCACCGGGCGACCGTCGATGGCGACCGGCGCGCCGCGATCGAAGGTGATCAGCACCTCGTCCGGTTCCCTCGGGGTGGCGGGGTTCTCGGTGTACTCATAGAGATCCTCGATGGGTCCGTTCCAGATCTCCTCCAGGAAGCCGGTTTCCACCGCGCGTCCCCAGACGTTCTGGTCGATCGAATACGGGTTCACCCGACTGGTCTGGATCGGCAGATCCCTCTCCTCGGCGAAGATGATCGCCTTGTCCCGGCTCATCCCCGAATCCCGCACCGGGGCAAGCACTTTCAGATCCGGGCCGAGGGCGCCGATGGACACCTCGAAACGCACCTGGTCGTTGCCCTTGCCGGTGCAGCCGTGCGCAACGGTGTGCGCGCCGAAATCCTTCGCCGCCTGGACCAGGTGCGTGACGATCACCGGCCGCGACAGCGCGGACACCAGCGGGTAGCGCTCCATGTACATGGCATTGGCCTGCAGCGCAGGCAGGCAGTACTCGTCGGCGAACTCGTCGCGCATGTCCGCGACCACCGCCTCGACCGCACCACACGCCAGGGCGCGCTGCCGGATGACCTCCATGTCCTCGCCGCCCTGGCCGACGTCGCCGGCGACGGCGATCACCTCGGCGCCGGTGGCATGGGAGATCCAACCGATGGCCACCGAGGTGTCCAGCCCGCCCGAGTAGGCAAGGACGATCCGCTCTGTCATCTGGTGTTGCTCACTTCCTCGTCGGGTACTGCACGATCGGCATGTGCGCGATGATCATCGTTCCGGGACCGCGGGCGGCCGGTCGGCCCGCTGACGGTTCCGATCCGGTGATCATGGTGTCAGGCGGGCTGCTGATGGTGTCAGCCGGCCGCGTATCCGGCCAGCCGTCGGCCCAGTTCGGCGCCGGTGAGCCCGTCGCGGGCGACCACCAGGATGGTGTCGTCACCGGCGATGGTCCCCACCACCTCCGGCAGGCCGGCCCGGTCGATGGCGGAGGCCAGGAACTGCGCCGCACCCGGCGGGGTGCGCAGCACGGCCAGATTCCCGGAGCCGTCGAACGACACCAGCAGTTCGGCCAGCAACCGGGCGAGCTTGGACGTGCCACCGGTCATCGGCCGCGGACCGCCGTCCTCCGGGATCCGGTAGATCGGCGCGCCACCGTCGACGCCGCGCAGCTTGAGCGCACCCAGCTCCTCCAGATCGCGGGACAGCGTCGCCTGGGTGACCTCGATCCCGCCATCGGCCAGCAGCTCGGCCAGTTCGGTCTGCGAGTGGATGACGTGGTCGCGGACGAGGTCGGTGATGCGGCCGTGCCTGGCCGCCTTGGTGGCGGGCGCGCTGCTGGTGGTCATCGTCGGTGCTGGTCCCCCCTGGGACGGGCCAAGAGGTCGCACGTCACGGGGTTCATCGGGCGTCCTCGAGCAGGAAGCCGAGCAGGGCCTTCTGCGCGTGCAACCGGTTCTCGGCCTCGTCCCACACGGCCGACGCCGGTCCGTCGATGACCTCGTCGGTGATCTCCCAGCCGCGGTGGGCGGGCAGGCAGTGCAGCACGATGGCGGCGTCGGCGGCCCGACCCAGCAGCTCGGCGTTGACCTGGTACGGCCGGAACGGTCCGACCCGATCGAGCCCGTCGTTCTCCTGACCCATCGACACCCAGGTGTCGGTGACGACCACGTCGGCGCCGTCGACCGCGGCCCGGGGGTCGGCGATCAGCTCGATGGATCCACCGGTTTCGGCGGCCCGGAGTTTGGCGTCGAGCAAGATGTCGCCGTGCGGGTCGAACCCGGCCGGCGCGGAGACCCGCACCGTCAGCCCGGCGTTCGCCCCGCCGACCATCAGCGAGTGGGCCATGTTGTTCGCGCCGTCCCCGAGGAAGGTCAGTATCAATCCTGCCAGCCGGCCCGTCCGCTCCCGGATGGTCTGCAGGTCCGAGAGCACCTGGCAGGGGTGGAATTCGTCGGTGAGCGCGTTGATCACCGGCACGGTCGAAACCCCGGCGAGAGCATTGATCCGGCGCTGGGCGAAGGTCCGGATCGCCACCGCGTCCACATAGCGGGAGAGGACCCGCGAGGTGTCCTCGATGGTCTCCTCCCGCCCGAGCTGCGAGGTGCGCGCGTCGACGATCACCGGCTGGCCGCCGAGCTGGCGGATGCCGACCTCGAAGGACAGCCTGGTGCGGGTCGAGTTCTTCTCGAACACCACCGCGACGGCCTTGCCGGCCAGCGGGGTGAAGCCGGTGCGGTCGGCCTTGTACGCGTCCGCGAGATCGAGCACCGCGATCAGCTCGTCGGGGGACAGATCGTCGTCACGAAGGAAATGCCGGACGGGCTGGGTGGTCACGGGTCAGCCTTTCTCGGAGTTCTGGGCAGCGGTGCTCGTGGGCGCGGCCGCGTCGAGGATCCCCGGCAACGCGGCCACGAAACTGTCCGCCTGCTCCTGCGTCAGGATCAGCGGGGGCGCCAGCCGAAGGACATCCGGTGCGGGCGCGTTGATGATGAAGCCGGCCTCCCGGGCGGCTAGAGCCGTTGCCGCACCGATGTTCTCGGTGAGCACGATGCCCAGCAGCAGGCCGGCGCCGCGGACATGCGCGATCAGCGGATGCCCGAGATCCTCCACGCCGCTGGCGATGTGCTTGCCCAGCGTGTCGACATGGTCGAGCAGGCCGTCACTCTCGATGGTCCGCAGCACCGCCAGCGCCGCGGCAGCGCACACCGGGTTGCCGGCGAAGGTGGAGCCGTGCTGGCCGGGCTGCAGCAGGTGCGCGGCGTCGCCGATGCCGATGGCCGCGCCGATCGGCATCCCACCGCCGAGACCCTTCGCCAGGGTGATCACGTCGGGAACGATGCCGGCCTGCTGGTGCGCCAGCCAGCTGCCCGTGCGGCCGATGCCGGTCTGCACCTCGTCGATGATCAGCAGCGCGCCGTGCTCTGCGGTGATCCGCCTGGCCGCGGCCAGATACCCGGCGGGCGCCGGGATGACGCCGGCCTCACCCATGATCGGTTCCAGGAAGAGCGCGGCCACGGTGCCGTCTATGGCGTTCTCGAGTGCCGACACGTCTCCGTAGGGAACGAATTCCACGCCGGCCGGCATGGGTTCGAAGGGCGCGCGCTTGGCGGGCTGGCCGGTCACCGCGAGCGCTCCCATGGTCCGGCCGTGGAACGCGCCTTCGGCCGCGATGATCCGCGGCCGGCCGGTGCGGCGGGCCATCTTGAACGCGGCCTCGTTCGCCTCCGCACCGGAATTGCCGAAGATCACCCGGCCGTTGCCGCGGACACCGCTGATGTCCAACAACCGTTCGGCCAGCTCGATCACCGTGGGGTGGGTGAAGAAGTTCGACACATGGCCGAGGGTGGCGACCTGCTCGGACACTGCGCGCACCACCGCCGGGTGGGCATGGCCCAGTGAATTGACCGCGATCCCGCCCAACAGGTCCAGGTACTGCCGGCCGTCGACGTCGGTGACAACGGCGCCGGAGCCACTGACCAACTCGACGGGTGGGGTGCCGAAGTTGTCCATCAACGCCTGCGACCAGCGCTGCGCGGCCTGCTCGTTGCCGGACAGTTGTTGCTGGGCTCGGACTGTCGCGCCGGGTGCTGTCATGACGGGTCCTCCAGATGCGGGAGGACCATCGTGCCGACGCCCTCCGTGGTGACGATTTCCAGCAGCACCGCGTGGGGCACCCGCCCGTCGATGACGTGCGCGGCCGAGACTCCCCCTCGGACGGCCCGCAGGCAGCCCTCCATCTTCGGCACCATGCCCGCCTCCAACGACGGCAGCAGGGATTCCAGCGCGTCCGCCGAGATCTTGGACAGCAGCGATCCACGGTCGGGCCAGTTGGCGTAGACGCCCTCGACGTCGGTGAGCATCACCAGCTTCGCGGCACCAAGGGCGACGGCCAGCGCCGCCGCGGCGGTGTCGGCGTTGACGTTGTGCACCACCCCGTCGACGTCCGGGGCGACGGTGGACACCACCGGGATCCGTCCGGCGTCGATGAGATCCAGCACGGCACCGGGGTTGACGTCGACCACATCGCCGACCAGTCCGATGTCGGTGGCAACCCCGTCCACCAGCACGTCCCGGCGCGCGGCGGTCAGCAGGTTGGCGTCCTCGCCCGACATGCCCACGGCCAGCGGACCGTACGAGTTGATCAAGCCGACGAGTTCGCGGCCGACCTGCCCGACCAGCACCATCCGCACGATGTCCATCGTGTCGGGCGTGGTGACCCGGAAGCCGCCCTTGAACTCCCCTTGCAGACCAAGCCTTTTCAGCATGGCGCTGATCTGCGGGCCGCCGCCGTGCACCACCACGGGGCGCAGGCCAACGGTGCGCAGGAACACCATGTCCGCGGCGAAGGCGGCCTTCAGCGTCTCGTCGGTCATCGCGTTGCCGCCGTACTTCACCACCACGATGGCGCCGGAGAACCGGCGCAGCCAGGGCAGCGCATCGGCCAGCACTTCGGCCCGCTGCTGGGCACCCTCCAGCTCGGCCGGCCGGCGGGCCTCGACGTCGGTCATTGTGGCGGTGCTCACCGTGCTCGCCGTGCTCATGTCGAATACGCCGAGTTCTCGTGCACGTAGGCGTGCGAGAGGTCGTTGGTCAGGATCGTCGCGGTCTCGGTGCCGGCGTGCAGGTCGATGACCACCCGCACCGATCGGCCGGTGAGGTCGACCGAGTCCCGGTCGTCCCCGGTCGCGCCGGCCCGGCAGATCCATACCCCGTTGATCGCGACGTCGATGGCATCGGCATCGAAGACGACGGACGGTCCCACTGTGCCTACTGAGGCCAGGATCCGGCCCCAGTTCGCGTCCTGCCCGAAGAACGCGGTCTTCACCAGGTTGTTGCGGGCGACCGAACGGCCGACCTCGACCGCGTCGTCCTCGGTGGCGGCGTGCACCACCTCGATGGCGATCTCCTTGGTGGCGCCCTCGGCGTCGGCGAGTAGCTGCTCGGCCAGTTGGGCGCACGCTCGGGTGACGGCGGCGCCGAGCAGTTCGGCTGCGGGCTCGACGCCGGAGGCGCCGGAGGCCAGCAGCAGCACGGTGTCGTTGGTGGACATCGCCCCGTCGGAGTCCAACCGGTCGAAAGACACCCGAGTCGCCGCGCGCAGCACAGTGTCCAGCGTCGCGGCATCGGCGACCGCGTCGGTGGTCAACACCACCAGCATGGTGGCCAGGCCCGGGGCGAGCATGCCGGCGCCCTTGGCCATCCCGCCGACGGTGAACCCGGAAGTAGTGGCCTGCACGGTCTTCGGCACGCTGTCGGTGGTCATGATCGCGATCGCGGCGTCGAGCCCGCCGCCCACGGACGCCGCGCCGACGGCCTTGCCCACACCGGGCAGCAGGGCACCCATCGGCAGTCGCAGCCCGATCAACCCGGTGGACGCCACCGCCACCCGACCGGAAGGGACGCCGAGCAGCGCGCCGAGATGCTCTGCGGTGGCGACGGTGTCTGCGTAGCCCTCCGGTCCGGTGCACGCGTTCGCGCCGCCCGAGTTCAGCACCACGGCGGTGAGCTCGGCGCCGGGACCGGACAGCACACTCTCGCACCAGCGCACCGGGGCGGCCTTGACCCGGTTGCTGGTGAAGACCCCCGCGGCGGCGAAACCCGGACCCTCGTTGATCACCACGGCCACGTCCGGTGTCCCGGACTGTTTCAGCCCCGCGGTCACCCCGGCGGCCCGGAACCCTTGCGGCGCCGTCACTCCCACCCGGTGGTGGGCGGGCGCGGATCCCGGCGTCGATGGCTGAGTCGATGGCTGAGTCGATGGCTGAGTCGAATTTTCGGGCACGTTCACGGGGCCACTCCCACGGTGGGCAGGCCGGTGGTCTCCGGCAGACCGAGGACGAGGTTGAGGCACTGCACCGCACCACCGGCGGTGCCCTTGGTCAGATTGTCGATCGCAGCCACGACGACCACCCGGCCGGCATCCTGATCGACCGCAACCTGCAGCAGCACCGTGTTGGCACCGAGCGTGGAGGCGGTGGTCGGCCACCGCCCCTCGGCCAGCAGGTGCACGAAAGGCTCGTCGGCGTAGATTTTTTCGTACGCGGCGCGGACGTCCTCGACAGCGACGCCGGCCTGCGCCGGGGCGCTCACGGTCGCCAGGATCCCCCGCGACATCGGCACCAGCACCGGCGTGAAGGACACCGTGACCGGCGCCCCCGCCGCCGCCGACAGGTTCTGCACCATCTCCGGGGTGTGCCGGTGCACGCCGCCGACGCCGTACGCGGACGCCGCGCCCATCACCTCCGAGCCGAGCAGGTTCACCTTCGGCGATTTCCCGGCTCCCGAGGTGCCCGAGGCCGCCACCACCACCACGTCCGGATGCACCAGCCCGGCCGCCAACGCCGGCGCGATGGCCAATGACGCAGCGGTCGGGTAGCAGCCGGGCACCGCCACCCTGGTGGCGCCGCGCAACGCCTCGCGCCCGCCCGGTAGCTCGGGCAGCCCGTAGGGCCAGGAACCGGGGTGCTCGCCGCCGTAGAACCGCTCCCATGCCTCCGGGTCGGTCAGTCGATGGTCGGCGCCGCAGTCGATCACGACGGTGTCCTGGCCGAGTCGGGCGGCGATGGCATGCGACTGCCCGTGCGGCAGCGCGAGAAAGACCGCGTCGTGTCCGGCGAGCACCTCCGCAGAGGTGGGTTCCAAGATCCGGTCGGCCAGCGGAAGCAGGTGCGGCTGATGCACCCCCAGCGGTTCGCCGGCGCTGGCGTACGCGGTGAGCGCGCCGATGCTGACCTCGGGGTGCGCGAGCAGCAGGCGCAGCAGCTCGCCACCCGCGTAGCCGCTGGCCCCCGCGACTGCGATTCGGTAGGTCATCCGACGCGCCCTCCGTTCGATGCCGACCACGCGACTATACAGACCAGCGCATGACTATTCATAGGGACGTTTCCTTGCTGACCGGTAGGTGGCAACCCCGGGCGCCATCTTCGCGATCTTCTTCGTCGGCACCAGTGACCTTTGGCGGGCCGAAGGTCACTGGTGCCGCGATCTCGAGGCGATCAGTGTTGGGGACGCAGGGGGGCGTGCGACCGTGATCGGAGGGCAAGTGTCCGCGATCGCGCCTGCACCAACCGTCGCTGCCACCAGTGGCAGCGGCGGTGGCATTGGCGGTGGCGGTGACAGCGGCAGCGGCGGTTCACGAGGTGACCTGGTAGCCGGCATCATCGTCGGGGTCATCGGACTGCTCTGCGTCGCTGCCGGCCTCATCCTGATGCTCGGGTGGTTCTGCCGGTCCGTCGATCTGCTCCGCTGGCCCGGACCCGACAACCCGATGGTGTTCTCCACCGCGTTGTGTCTGACCGCCACCGGGGTGGCGCTGGCGGTGTTGAGCAGGGGTTGGCACCCGATCGTCACGGTGGTGGCCGGTCTCAATGTCACGCTGGCCGCGCTGATACTGGTGGGCGAGGTCCTGCATGTCGACATGGGCCTGGACGATCTGTTCGTCAAGGCCTACCTCGGGAACGGCGTCGGCGGGCGCATGGGCGTCAACACGGCAGTGTGCTTCCTTCTGGTCAGCGTCGGCATGCTGGCCTTCGCGCCGTGGTGGCCGTGGCCACGGCATCGCGCGGTGGCGTCGGCATCGGCCGGCTCGCTGATCTCCGCGATCGCCATGCTCTCCCTGTTCGGCCATGCCGGCGGATTGTCGGCGGCCACGGACTGGGGCGACGAGGTCTCGATGGCGGTGCTCACCGGCGCCGCCCTGCTGGTGGTGGCGTTGGGGCTGTTGGTACTGACCTGGCTCCGGTTCGATCGTGGTGGCCAATGGCTGGCCATGCCCGCTGCTGCGCTCACACTCGGCGCCGCGGTGCTGGTCTGGCTGGCGCTCACCGATACCGAGCGCAATGACGGATCCCTGGACGGCCCCAGCACGGTCCGCGCGGCGGCCATCCTCGGGCTGATCACCGCGTTGCTGGTCGCTTTCGCGGTCTGGATGGCGTTGCGCGCCGAACGCGCTCGGCGGGTGGCGGTGGCCAGCGAATCCCGGCTGTTCCAGTTCCTGAACGCCTTACCGGTGGGCGTGTCCATCCGAACCGCGGACGGCCACGTGTACTACGCCAACAGCGAGGCCGGGCGGCTGTGGGGCCCGGAGATGGCAGAGCAGGCAGCCAACGGTGGCGCACTTGGGGTGTTCCACGCCTACGTCCAGGACGGTGGGCCCCTGTACCCCTTCCGGGACACCGCCCATGCCAGCGCGCTGCGCGGAGAGCGCGCGCACTTCGACGACATGGAGCTGCGCCGGCACGATGGCACCATCGCGCTCGAGGTGTGGGGGACGCCGATCTATGACCGGGTCGGAGCCGTGGAATTCACGGTGGCGGCCTTCGCCGATATTTCCGACCGCAGGGCCACCGAGCGGGCGCTGTTCGAGCAGGCCTCTCTCCTCGACCTCGCTCACGACGCGATTCTCGTCTGGGACGCCGCGCACGTCATCACCTTCTGGAATCACGGCGCGGAACGCACCTACGGCTTCACCCGCGCGGAGGCCGTCGGATGCATTGCGACTGACCTCCTGCACACCGAGTACCCGAGCCCCGGTGCGGACCTGGAAGCAGAGCTCGACGCCTCCGGGTCGTGGCAGGGTGAGCTGTTGCAGACCCGCAAGGACGGGCAGCGCATCGTGCTGGCCAGCCGCTGGGCGGGGCGTCTGGCGCCGAACGGCACCCGGATGGCCACGATGGAGGTCAACCGGGACATCACCGCCGCCAAGAATGCCGAGCGTTATACGCGCAGCCTGATCGAGGCCAGCCAGGACCCGTTGGTGACGGTCAGCCCGGAGGGCAAGATCACCGATTTCAACCAGGCCACCATCGCCGGGACGGGGGCTCAGCGCGAGGAGATCATCGGTACGGATTTCGCCGACTACTTCACCGAACCTGAGCGCGCGCGGGCGGCATTCCACCGGGTGTTCACCGAGGGCTTCATCGTCGATCGTGCCTTCGCGATTCGCCGTTTGGACGGCGAGATCCGCGATGTGCTCGCGAACGCGGCGCTCTACCGGGACGCCGGTGGCACGGTGCTGGGGATCGTGGCGACGGCACACGACATCACCCATCGCAAGCGGGCCGAGGAGGAACGGGCGCGCCGCGCCGGGGAACTGGAACAGGCCAACGTCGCGCTCGCTCGGTCCAACGCCGAGCTCGAGCAGTTCGCCTACGTCGCCTCGCACGACCTCTCGGAACCATTGCGGGCCATCTCCCGTCCGTTGTCGCTGATGGCTCGCAGGTACCAGGGGCGGCTCGACGAGCAGGCCGACGAGTTCATCGGGTTCGCCGTCGACGGGTGTGAGCGCATGCAAAGTCTCATCGACGGTCTGCTGACCTTCTCGCGGGTCGGCCGGCTGCAGGGCGAGCTCGTGCCGACTTCCGCCGAGATCGCGGTCAAGGGCGTCCTCACGGCGCTCGGGCCCATCTTGCGCGATACGCGGGCCACCGTTACCGTCCATCCCTTGCCCGTCGTCATGGCCGAACCGACCCAACTCACCCAGGTCTTCCAGAACCTGATCAGCAACGCGGTGAAATTCACCGCAGCAGGGGTCGCGCCGCGGGTGTTGGTGAGGGCCGAGCGGTGCGATGAGGAATGGCGGTTCACCGTGACCGACAACGGGATCGGGGTCGAGCCCCGTCATCGCGATCGCGTATTCGGCATGTTCAAGCGCCTGCACCTGGCCGTGGAGTACCCCGGGACCGGCATGGGCCTGGCCCTGGTGAAGAAGATCGTCGAGTGCCACGGCGGTCAGGTCGGCATCCAGGACACCGTCGACGGGATCGGATCCTGCGTCTGGTTCACCCTTCCTGCCACCGTCCCGCGCGAGGCCGCTCCGTGGGATCGAAGAACCCAGACACTTTCTGATTCAGTTACTTGAAGTCATGCCAGATCACTTGCAGTAGGCAAGTTTTCGTCATTAGCTCACATCGCGGTGCGAAAGCCGGGAAATTCGGGCAAAGTCCCCACCGCAAACTGCATATCGGCGCATGGGCCAGGGACGTTTGCCTCTGCTGTCGACGAGCGAGAGCTGCTGTGGTTGACCAGTGATGGTCGAAATGTTCCGGGGACAGGGAACGCCGTTCGCCGCCGCGGCGACGGGCGAAACCCCCGGCGCTGAACCGGCCGGATCAGGTCGACTCCGGATCTTGTTGCTGGAGGACAGCCGGGCCGACGCCCGGATGACCGAGGAGGCTCTGCTCGACTCCGGCGGCGGAATCGACTGCGACATCGCGGCCACCTTGCGGGAGGTCCTCGCCGAACGGTTGGACCGCGTGGACTGCGCCGTCATAGACCTCGGATTGCCCGATGCCAGCGGCCTGCAGGCCCTGCGCAGGCTGCGTGAACTGGCCCCGACGTTGCCGGTCGTCGTGCTCACCGGCCTCGACGACGGCGCAACCGGCCTGTCTGCGCTCCGCCTCGGCGCTCAGGATTACCTGGTCAAGCAGCACGCCGACGGATACGCGATAGCCCGGGCGATTCGCTTCGCGGTCGAACGCAAGCGCCTGCAGTTGGCCCTGGATCATCAGGCGCTGCACGACCTCGACCTGCACGATGACGTGATCCAACGCCTGTTCGCGCTCGGTCTGGCCATGCAGACCACCCAGCGCAGCTCGATGGTGCAGCCATCCGTCGCCGGCCGGATCGGCGATCACATGAACGATCTGCAACAGGTGGTCCAGAAGATCCGCAGCACCCTCGAGGAGCGGACCTCCGAATCCGAGGACGAGGATCCACCTGCGCGCTGACCGTTCAGCAGGTGTGGACCAGTAGCGGCACCAGCTGCTCGTCGGCGGTCAGCGAACCGTGTTGGCCGATCAGCCGCAGGACGTGCGGCGTTGCGCTCCGCGAGTCGACGAGGGCGAACGAGCCGATTCCGGCCACCAGCACGTCCCCCAGCCGCGGGCGCACGCGGTTGTCGACCGGACCGAACCAACCGGCGTCGATCGCCTCATCCCTGGTACGCACCCAGGCGCGGTCGCCCAGTGCGTCGGCCAGCCGGGTGGCCACCGCCCGTGCCTGACCCGGCTCGCAGTAGGCCTGGGCGAACCTGGCCTCCCCGCCCAGGATCCGCACCCCCGCGGCGAGTTCGGGATGCTCGGCGAGGTCGACCCGGTCGGCGTGCGGGATGTCGACCATCCCGTGGTCGGCGGTGACGACGAGCACGGTCCCCGTGGGAAGCCTCCGGGCCAGCCTGGAGATTTCGCGGTCGACGTGACGCAACTCCCGGGTCCAGTGCTGGGAACGCCAGCCGTGCGCATGACCGGCACCGTCCAGGTCGCCCCAATACAGGTACACCAGGCTCCTGCCCGGCGGGGCCAGCGCGGCGACCGCGATGTCGACCCGCGAATGCAGCCGCTTCGCGCCGACGAAGTCGCCACCGCGCAACGCGGCCAGGGTGAGTCCCGAATCGTCGAATTCCGGATTCCCCACCCGGGTGACCGTCACCCCGTCCGCGACAAGGACCTGGAAGACCGTCGGATGCGGCTGCCAGGCGAGGGGGTCGGTTCCCGGGTCCCATTTCAACTCGTTGAGCAGCACGCCGCGGTCCGGGTCCATCACCTCGTAGCCGAGCAGACCGTGCCAACCCGGCGGCAGCCCGGTGCCGAACGAGCCCATCGAAGTTGCGGTGGTGCTGGGGCACCCCGCCGTGAGTTCCCGCAGTTCCCGACCACCGGCCAGCAAAGAGGCGAGAAACGGGGCCTGTGCAGCGGCCTCCTCCAGCAGCAGCCGGCCCAGCCCGTCGATGACCACCACGCAGACCGATCTGGCGCACGGCAGGGTGACCGCGGGTGCGTCGATGGCGGTACCCAGCGCACGCGCCGCGCCCGGAAGCACCGCACCCAAACCGGTGTCGTCGTAGCGGGGCAGCACGGGATTCGGGCCGGGAGTCCGGAACCGTACCGAGTACCTGCCGCGCGTCACCGGCGATACGCGACGGCCGTCATCGACGACAATGCCTTAGCGAACGCGACCCCGTCGGACAACGCGGCGTCACCCTCGGCGTCGGCGCTGATCCGCAACGACAGATCGTCGGCCGTCAGGCTGCCCGTCATCCCGTGATCGGCCTCGCATTGCGGATCCCCACACGTTGCCGGCTCCAGATCGATCCTGGACACCGCACCCCAGCCGATCGTCAACGTCAGCTCCCTGCCCAACGCTCCAGGGCGGTACTTCTCGGGCTTGGACACCACGTGGGTGACCATCACGCTGCGCACCGCGCTGAGCGGCACCGATTCGCTGGTGGCGATGCCGTGCGCCTCGTCGCCGTGCTCCTCGTCACCGCCGTGGTCGTCGGCATGCACGAAGATCAACCGGCTGTTCGTCAGGACCACCACTGACAGGTGCCGGCGGATGGTGTCCATGTCGAAAGTGGTCTCGCCGTGAACAAGATGAGCGAGCACCGTCTCGTCGGCCAGGGCGATGTCCAGCACGTCCGCGACCAGCGCCGGGTAGTAGCCGGATTTCTCGATCTTCCTGACGAGTTCGGTCGGTTGTTTCAAGGGCATGGGGACATGGTGGCACTCCCGCGCCGTTCACCACGAGTCGGAGCAACCCTGATGTGGACAAAGCATTCGACCGGGTGAGCCGCTGCCCCGGGCAAGCGCTCGATGATGGACGCGTGAACGCTGGACATCCACGTGTCGTGGCAGAGGGGCTGGGCACCGGCGGCGAGCGCTGGACGCTCACCACCGCCTGCTCCGGCCGCCGTCATCGCACCATGGCCGAAGTTGTCGAAGTCGACGGCCGACGATGGGGCGCGGGGTTCGGTGGTCCGCCGTTGCCACCTGGCCGCCGGCTCGCCATCTTCGTCGGCCGGTCGGGTGCCGGCGCGCACCTGGTGATCGTGCGTGCGGCGGCCGACGTGCGCGCGGTGGTCGCGACGCTGAGCGACGGCACCAGGGAGGACCTGAGCCTGCACGGGGACGCCGAGGAGTTCGGGGCTCGGCTGGCGGTACTGGTCTATCCGGCCGAACTCGACCTGCATGGCCTGGTGCTGCTCGACGGTGACGGGCTGGAACTGCCGGACACCCTGTGAACCCGCCGGCTCACGGGCGATCCAGGGGACCGGTGAGCGCGTGATCGGTCCCTGGGTCCGGCACCAGGTCAGCGCAGGGTCGCGCCGACCCGCTGCGCGGCCAACGCCACGGCGGAGTCGCGCACCGCGGTCGCGTCGGCGGCGGTCAGCGTCCGGTCCGGCGCCCGCACGACCATCGAGAACGCCAGTGACTTGCGACCAGCGGAGAGCTGGTCTCCGGTGTAGACGTCGAACAGCCTGACGGATTCGAGCAGCTCACCGCCCCCCTCGCGAAGGGCCTGGAACACGTCCGCGGCCGCCGTCGCCGCATCGACCACCACCGCCACATCCACGTGCACCGGCGGGTACGGCGAGATGACCGGCGCCACCGACGGTCGACGCTCCGGCAGGGCGTCCAGGTTCAGTTCCACGGCTGCGGTCCGTGGCGGAAGGCCGAGGCGCTCGACGACGGCGGGCGCCAGTTCCCCGGCGTAGCCGATCGGCCAGTCGCCGACGCGGATACTCGCGCACCTGCCCGGGTGCCACGGCGCCTGTTCGGCCCCGACCACTCGGACCTCGGTGCCCGCCACCGCACCGACCCGGCGGGCGAACTCGATCGCGTCGGCCCAGCCGGCCGCGCGGCCTTCGCCCCACCAGCCCGGCCGGTCCACCGAACCGGCCAGCACGATCGCCAGATGTCTCGGCTGCAGCGGGAGGGCCGCGTTCAGCAGCGCGATCTCGGTATCGTCGGGCCGCCCGCCGACCCCCACCGCCGGTGGGACCGGAGCGCNGCCCTTGGCCAGGAACACCGAGCCGATCTCGTACACCAGCAGGTCCCGAGAGCCGCGAGAAATGTTGCGCAGCAGGGTGTCCAACAGTCCGGGCAGCAGTGTCGTGCGCATCAGCGGCCGGTCAGCGTCCAGGGGGTTGACCAATGCGGTGGCCCGCCGCCGGCTGTCATCCTGTTCGAGCCCGAGCGCATCCAGATCGGCGGCACCGATGAACGGGAACGACAGCACCTCGGTCAACCCGGCCGCGGCGAGGTCGGCGGTGATCGACCGTTCCCGGCGCTGCCCCGCGGTCAACCCGGTACCGACCGGTGCCAACGGCAGCACCGGATCGATGGTGTCGTAGCCCTCCAGCCGTGCCACCTCCTCCACCAGGTCGGCCGGACGGGACAGGTCGGGTCGCCAACTGGGCGCGGTGACCGTGAGTGCCCTGTCGCCGCCTGCGGCGGATACCGTGCAGCCGACCTGCTCGAGCCGCCCGACGATCACCTCCCGCTGGTAGGGGCGGCCGGTCAACCGCTCGGGCTCCCTCAGCGGCAGGGTGATGGTTGCCGATGTCAGCGGCCCGCCCGCGACATCGGACCGTCCGACGATCTGCCCGCCGCCGTAGCGCACCAGCAATTCGGCGGCCAATTCCGCCGCGACCGCGGGGATCGCGGGATCCACTGCGCGTTCGAACCGACGGGAAGCCTCGCTGGGTAGCTTGTGGCGGCGGGCGGTGGCGGCGATGGCCGGCGGATCCCAATACGCGGCTTCGATCACGACATCCGTTGTGCCCGAATGAATCTCGGTGGACTCACCGCCCATCACGCCGGCCAGCGAGATCGGGCCGGATGCGTCGGCGACCACCAGGTCGGTGGCGGCCAGGCTGCGGACCGAGCCGTCCAGAGTGGTCAGGGTCTCCCCCGCGGCCGCCCGCCGAACGGTGATGCCGCCCGTCAGCCGCCCGGCATCGAAGGCGTGCAGCGGCTGGCCCAGATGCACCATCACGTAGTTGGTGACGTCCACGGCGAGCGAGATCGACCGGATCCCGGCCGCGGACAGTCTGCGGCGCAACCAATACGGGGACGGCGCGGTGGGTTGGATACCCGTCACCCGGACGGTGACGAACCGGCCACAGCCGACGGGGTCGGAGATCGTCACCGGCCAACCGCCCTCCACCCGCGACGGCAGGTCCCGCACGGCAGGGTCGGTGAACGGCAGGTCGAAGGCGGCGGCGAGTTCCCGACCCAGGCCACGGACCGACAATGCATACCCGCGATCCGGGGTGATGGACATTTCGATCACCGTGTCGTCGGCGCCGATCAACGCCCGGGCGTCGCCGCCGACCTCGGCGTCAGCGTCGACCACCAGGATGCCGTCATGATCGTTGCCGGTGCCCAGNTCCCGGTCGGAGCAGATCATTCCGTCGGAGATCCGGGCGTAGGTCGAGCGCGAGGCAATGGCGAAGCCACCGGGCAGCACAGCGCCTGGCAGCGCCACCACCACCTTGTCGCCGGCGACGAAGTTGGTTGCCCCGCAAATGATCCCGCGCGGCTCGTCGCTACCGCCCGGGCCGTTGCCGGGGCCGACGTCGACGGAGCAGAAGCGGATCGGCTTCTTCAGCCCGGTCAGTCCCTCGATCGAGAGCACCTGCCCGACAAGCAGATCGCCGGTGGTCGGCGGCACCGTGTGCAGCTCCTCCACCTCGAACCCGATGCGCAGCAAGGCATCCGACACCTGGTCGGGCGTCGTTCCGGCAGGCAGCTGGAGCACGTCGGCCAACCAGTCCAGGGAGAGCCTCATCGTCAGACCTCCGATCCGAAGGCCGCGGTGAACCGCGCGTCACCCTCGACAAGATCGCGCATGTCGGGGATCTCGTTGCGGAACTGCAAGGTTCGCTCGATCCCCATGCCGAAGGCGAAACCGCTCCACTCGTCGGGATCGATCCCGCACGCCCGCAGTACGTTCGGGTCGACCATGCCGCAGCCGCCCCACTCGACCCAGCCCGCGCCGCCCTTCTTGTTCGGGAAGTACACGTCCATCTCGGCGCTCGGCTCGGTGAACGGGAAGTACGACGGTCGCAGCCGGGTGCGCGACTCTGGCCCGAACATGGCGCGGGCGAAATGGTCCAGGGTGCCCTTGAGATGCGCCATGGACAGATGCCGATCGATCGCCAGTCCCTCGACCTGGTGGAACACCGGGGTGTGCGTGGCGTCGAGCTCGTCGGTGCGGTAGACCCTGCCGGGGCACGCCACGTACAGCGGCGGCCGCCGGTTCAGCATGGCGCGGATCTGCACCGGTGAGGTGTGCGTGCGCAGCACGAGCCCGGATTCCGTCGGGTTGCCGTTCTGATCGGGCGGCCCCGCCACGTAGAACGAATCCTGCATCTCCCGCGCCGGATGATCCTTGGGGAAGTTCAACGCGTCGAAGTTGAACCACTCGGTCTCCAACTCCGGCCCTTCGGCCACCTCCCAACCCATGGCCGTGAACACATCCTCGATTCGGGCCATCACGGTGGAGATCGGGTGCCGAGCGCCGCCGGGATGCCGGTCGTAGGGCAGCGTGACGTCGACGGCCTCCTCGGCGAGAACCCTTGCGTCCCGCTCGGCGGTGAGTTGGGCGTCGCGGGCCCCGATCGCGGCGTTGACCGCGGCGCGCGCCTTGCCGATCATCTTCCCGGCGGTCGCCTTGTCGGACTTGGGCAGATCGGCGATCGCCCGGTTGGCCATGGCCAGCGGGCTCCTGTCGCCGGCGTGCGCGAGCCTGGTGGCCTTCAGCGCGTCGAGGTCTGGCGCAGCGGCGACCGCGGCGAGCGCCTCCGCGACCGCCGCGTCGACGGTGGCGGCGTCGGTCGGATTGACGTGGTCGGCGGTGACCGGTGTGGTGGGGCTGGGCATGAGGGCCTTCCGGGCGGGAACGACGCTGACCGCGATCGTCCGTGATCAGGTGGGAGTCTAGGCGGCGGGCCTGCTCGGGCCCGCCGGACCTTGGCGAAGGTGCCCGTCCCCGGAAGTTTGTGCGATGCGTCAGCAGCGGTTACTGACCGAGCCCGGGCACGGGCGCGGGAAATCGGCGCCCGTGTCGTCGCGGACCGCCGCTGATCGTCATGCCGCCATTCTGGCACTCGGTGGCAACCCGCTTTGCCGGCGTGGGCAGCGCTCCTCGGCGCCGTGCGCTGACGTGCGCCGCGGATGGGCCGCCTCGACGAGCGGTGTGGCCGGCCCAGGGATCTCGATGGGGCCTCCTCCTCCTCGCCGACGGGGGCCGGCCTCGCCGACGGGGGCCGGGGCGGGGCCGGGGGGCGGACGCACCCGGGCGGAGGGGTGGGCGACGGTTTCTGGGGAGGTGCTCGCCTACAGTCATCTCATGCCCTGGCTGGAGCGTCTGAGAACATCCGCAGGCTCGCTGCTTCGATCACTGCGCGGCACTCCGAGGGCAACGAACCGCCCGCCCACTCCGGCTCCATCCCGTGCTGGGCACCCGCCGGCCACGATCACCGAGTTCTCNCCTGGCCGGTCCGGGCCCGGTGCCACCGTCGAGGTCGATCCCAGGCAGATCGGCGCGGTGCGCATGACGTACTCGCCTGCCACCGACGGCGACCCCGACCCCGGCGAGATCGTCTGGACCTGGGTGCCTTTCGAGGAGGCTGACGGCAGGGGCAAGGATCGTCCTGTGCTGGTGGTGGCCGTGGAAAAGGGTGGGCAGAGCTGGCTCGCGGTTCAGCTGACGTCGAAGTCGCACCAGGGTGACGTCGAGTTCGTGGCCATCGGCGCCGGCGAATGGGATTCCGCCGGGCGCCCGTCCTGGGTGAACATCGACCGGGTTTTTCGGGTGTACGACACCGGCATGCGGCGGGAGGCTTGTGCGCTGCCCGCCGCCCGCTTCCAGGCGGTGGAGCAGCGGCTCCGGCAGCGCTACGGCTGGGGCTGAGCCTCGCGCCCGTGTGGGCAACGCCCCGCCGCTGCCCACACGGCGTCAAAGGGCGCCGCGTTCCCTCTTCGGGCCCGAAACGGCCGGCCGTCGCGCGATGTAGCCCCCTACTGGGGTTTCACGACTGGGCTCCGCTTTCACGACTGGGCTCGCTTTCACGACTGGGCTCGCTTTCACGACTGGGCTCCGCTTTCACGACTGGGCTCCGCTTTCACGACTGGGCTCCGCTTTCACGACTGGGCTCCGCTTTCACGCACTCGGCGCCGAAACAAGACGGCGCCCATCCCACAAAACCGGAGCCCGGACACAGCCCAAGACCTGAACGGCTGCGGTGGCTGAACCAGCGCCGCGCCGAGTCACGCTGCGACGGATGCCCGGACGAAGCGACACCTTCGCCGAACCGCCGCACCGCCGCCGGTGATCTGGTCCGGACCTGGTCCGGACCGGACCCTGTGCACGACAACCGCTATTCACCCGCTGCAGCTGATAGGGCCCGCCGACACGCTCCACTCGGCGCCGCCTTCACGACTCGGCTCCGCCTTCACGCACTCCGCGCCGGAACAAGACGGCGCCCACACCACAAAACCGGAGCCCGGAGAATGGCCAGGAGATGCGACCGCGCGACAGCCGGAGCAGCGCGCGGCGGCCAAGCAGGAAGAGGGCGCGGCCAAACCGAAAAGGCGCGCGGCCAAACCGGAAGAGGTCACGGCGGCCAAGCCGGAAGGAGGCCGCCGTGGGTCAGGTGGAGCACCCGCAGAACACGGTGTGGCCTGTGAGATTCGTCAGCAACTCGCCCGCACAGTGCGTGACCGGCCGTTCGGCGCGTATTGGTCTGATAGAGCTAAGGCATGTCTCGCCATGAACTCAAGACCGTGTTCTCCCCACAAAGCGCCGGGACGGTCGTCGCAGGTCGCGGTCCGCGCGCCATCCCGGGTGCCGCGATGGCGGGTGCTGTCGCGGTGACCCTGGCCGTCGTCCTGGCCGGTTGCAGCACCAGCACCAGCCCGAGCACGTCATCGTCCTCGACCACGTCGTCGGCCGCGGCGTCCTCAGCGGCCTCCGGGTCGACGAGCTACCCGGCGGGCAAGGAGGAGATCTGCGGGGCGCGCGATCAGCTCAAGACCTCGGTCACCGCGCTGACCAACCCCACCATGCTGGTGGGTGGAGCGGACGCGATCAAGGCCGCTGTCGGCCAGGTCCAGACGGACCTGAACGCGGTTGTCGCCGCTGGCAAACAGGATTACGAACCCCAGGTCACGGCCATGCAGTCATCCCTCGACCAGCTGCAGACGGCAGTGGGCAACCTCGGCAACGGCAGTGTCACGCAGAACATGCAGGCGGTCGGCACGGCCATCGCGTCGACCGGCACGGCAGCCGCGAACCTGTTCACCCAGCTGAAAACGGCCTGCGGCTCCTGATCCGAGAGCCGTTCGCTATCCGAGGTCAGGTCCTATCGAGAGCCGGACCCACGCCGAAGGGCCGGTCCTGACCGGGTCTTGGTCGGGGTGCCTGTCCGGGTCAGGACCGGTTTGCCTCGGTCTCGGTGAGCGAACCGCCGGCGGCGCGGCGGTGCGCACCGGCGCTGGCATACAGGCAGATCGCCGCGGCCGCCGCCAGGTTGAGCGACTCGGCGCGGCCGTAGATCGGCACCCGTACGGACTCGTCGGCCAGCGCCACCACCTCCGGCGGCAGACCATGAGCTTCCGAGCCGAACAGCCACGCGGTGGGCAGGTCAAGGATTCCGTCGGTGCCGGCGGTGTCCAGATCGACCGTCGCTGTTCCGGTGGTGGCCAGCACGGACAGCCCCGCCGCAGCCAGCGCGCCGACCAGCGCGACCGGATCGGCCGCCCGCACGACCGGCAGGTGGAACAGGCTACCGGCGGAGGCACGCACCGCCTTGGGGTTGAACGGGTCGACGGCGTCGCCGGCGACGATCACGCCGTCCGCTCCTGCCGCATCGGCGAGCCGGATGACGGTGCCCGCGTTGCCCGGGTCGTTGGTCTGCACCAGCACCGCCAACAGCGTCGGTGAGCCGGCCAGCAGCGCCGCCGGGTCGGTGTCCGGGATCGCGCAGCGGGCGACGATGCCCTGTGGGGTCACCGCGTCCGACAGAGCGGCCGCTGCCCGTTCGCTCACCTGCGTCACCTCGACGCCGGCGGCGTAGGCCGCCCTGATCACGTCCACATGCTTCGCTGCGGCCGATTCGGTGACGTAGAGCTCGAGGACAGCGCCCGGGTCGTCCCGAGCCGATCCGATCGCCTCGGTCACCGCGGGTGCGCCCTCGGCCAGGAACTCCCCCGCCTCCGTGCGCCTGGATCGGCGCAGCAGCCGGTGCGCCGACGCGATGCGGGCCGAGCGCTCGGTGAGCACCGAACCAGCGTTCTCGTCAACCACCGGCGTGCCCCCGGCAGCAGAGCGCCCGGCCGGTGAATCACCGACCGGGCGTCGACGGGGGGCGGGATGCGGGCTCAGGCCGCGTCCTCGGTGTTCGCGGCGGAACCGGCAGCATCGGCGACCGGCGGCACGGCCTCGCGCGCGACGGCGACCAGCGCGGCGAACGCCGCCTCGTCGTGCACGGCCAGCTCGGCCAGCACCTTGCGATCGACCTCGACGCCGGCGACCTTCAGGCCCTGCATGAACCGGTTGTAGGTCATGCCGTTGGCACGCGCGGCGGCGTTGATGCGGGTGATCCAGAGCTTGCGGAAGTCGTTCTTGCGCTTGCGCCGGTCGTTGTAGGCGTAGTTCAACGAGTGGAGCGTCTGCTCCTTGGCCTTGCGGTACAGCCGCGAGCGCTGGCCGCGGTAGCCGCTGGCATGCTCGAGGATCGTGCGGCGCTTCTTCTGGGCATTGACGGCCCTTTTGACCCGTGCCACGGGACACCTGTCTTTCTGTATCGAACCGGCTGCGCTGCCGCCGGCGGGGAATATCGGGATCTGGAGATCTGTCGATCTGGTTCGGTGACGACCCAGCGGGCCATCGGTGTCCGGTGGCTAGATGCCGAGCATCTTGCGCACGCGCGGTACGTCCGCCTTGGAGACCTCGGCGATGCCGTCAAGGCGCCGGGTCCGCTTCGTCGGCTTGCCCTCCAGGTTGTGCCGCTTGCCGGACTTCTGGTGAACGATCTTTCCGCTGCCGGTCACCTTGACCCGCTTCTTGATCCCGGAGTGCGTCTTCATCTTGGGCATCGCTGTCCTGCCTCACATTTCGCTGTGTTTCTCACCCGGCCGGGGTGCCGACGGGTGTGCTGAAGCCACCCGGTAGCGGCGCTCCCGCCGTCACCCTCGGGGGATGGTCGGCGAGCACCACTGACTGGTGACTCTTACTGCATTGACCCCTGCTGCGTTGATGCTGTGCCGGCAGGTGGGCCGGCACTGGAGTCAGGAAGCCGCGGCAGCCGGCGCCGGACGCGTCTTGACCTGCTTGTGCGGGGCCAGGACCATGATCATGTTGCGGCCGTCCTGTTTGGGTGCGCTCTCCACGAAACCCAGCTCGGCGACGTCCGCGGACAGCCGCTGCAGCAACCGGAACCCGAGTTCGGGCCGGGACTGCTCGCGTCCGCGGAACATGATGGTGACCTTGACCTTGTCCCCGGCCTTCAGGAAGCGCACGACGTGACCCTTCTTGGTCTCGTAGTCGTGCGCGTCGATCTTGGGCCGGAGCTTCATTTCCTTGATGACCGTCAGGACCTGGTTGCGTCGGGCTTCGCGGGCCTTCTGCGCGCTCTCGTACTTGAACTTGCCGTAGTCCATGAGCTTGCAGACCGGCGGCCTGGCGTCCGGGGCGACCTCGACGAGATCGAGATCGGCCTCCTGTGCCATCCGCAGGGCCTCTCCGACGGAGACGATGCCGATCTGCTCACCGGCTGCTCCGACAAGGCGAATTTCGGGAACGCGGATCCTGTCGTTGATGCGTGGCTCGACGCTGATTGAGTCCTCCTGGAAGACGGGCAATGGGGGGTCGTGCGGGGTGATGCTCTGTGCGTTTCCTCGCGTGCGACCATGGGCGCCTCCGCCGGATGCCGATGCGTGACCGACCGCTGGATCGGTACGACAAGAGCCCCGCGGAATGAGCACGCGGGGCCCGAAAAGTACAGCGGTCAACGCGCCCCACCATGGGCGCGCGCTTCATCGATGTCGCCATCGATGGACCGGTGACCCGGCCGCCTGAAGGCTGCTCGGGTGGGAGTCGGGCTCCGCTTGCTCCCCCGCGTGAGCAGAGGCTGGTCGCACATGACAGGGTACACGCCCGTGACGAACCACCACGAATCGCCGACCGAGCCCACCAGCACGAGCGACGTCGACGTCGCCGCCATCGGCACGGGCGACGGCCCCGATAGGGGTCCCAGCGCGCGGGAATTGGTGGACATTCCGGCGGTTGAGGTGATCTCCCGCGCGGTGGTGATGTTGATGAGCGCGGCGGCCGAACAACTCGGCCTGGCTTCGGACGATCCCGACGCGCCCGCGCACCGCGACTTGGATCAGGCAAGGACGCTGATCATCGCGCTGGCCGGCCTGGTCAACGCCGCGGCTCCGGAGCTGGGTCCGCACGCTGCGGCCTACCGCGACGGGCTGGCCGCTCTGCAGGCGGCGTTCCGGGACTACTCCGTTCACCCCGATGAGCCGGGGCAGGGGCCGGGCGAACGAGCTCCGCGGTAGCGCCGTCGGCCGGGACCGTCAGCCGGGTCGGGCGGTGGCGTCCGTTGTCGGGCCGGCGGAAGGTCCGGTGGCCGGGAGCCCCCACTCGACCGCGTCGAGGAGCTCCTGCCAGTACCGGGCGACGACGGTGAGCTCGTCCGCGCTGAAGCCCCGTCCGACCGCGTCCAACGCCTGCGAGTAGATGCCGAAACGGTCGCTGATCTGCCGGACGGTGCCCGGATTCGGGGCGATCAGCGTGCGTCGCAGGTCGTCCGGTACCGAGGACCGCACCAGGTAGCCGCGCTCTTCCAGCTGGGCCAGTACACGGCTGACCGTGCTGCGGGGAAGACCGGTCTGCTCGCTGAGCTGCGACGGCGAGATCGGGCCCGGATTCAGGGTGACGGTGTGAAGCACCTGCAGCGCGACGCCGGAGATACCGGCGTCCTTGGCGACCTGCTCGTGCAACAGGATCATCCGCGGGATCAGCCGCTGGAAGGCGGTACCGATGCGCTCGGCGGCCTTCGATCTTTTCGTCATACGGACTCCCCCGGGGCGTCCCGAAAATCAGTTCCATTATGGAATTACTTCGCTACCGTCGCTGATGCTAGTTCCAGTATGGAACTACCGGAGTGAATCCGTTGCAGTGGAAGGAGAACCCCGTCTCCATCGGCTGTGAACCGCTGATCACGCTGGCCGCCGTCACCGCCATGCTGATGATCGTCGGACGGCTCCGGAACAACGGCCTGCCGCCTCGGCCGGGCTGTCCGCCCTGCTGATCGGGATGTTCCCGGCCAATATCTACGCCGCCCTGTCGGGACTGCAAACCGCTTGGTACGACCAGGTTGTCCTGCGGACCGTGATGCAGGGGGTGCTCCTGGCGGCCACGCTCATCGTGCTGGTCGACGGCATCCGGCTACGCCGCTCCGATCCTCAGCGGTGGGCGGAACCGGGGCCGATGCACAGCACCCGCTCGGTGCGGAGAGTGACCCCAGCCGGCGGGCCCGGCCGGTGAGCTCAACGTGCCCGGTGGAACCGGCGGTGCAGCTCCCTGACCTGCTGGGCAAGTTCGGGAACGGGACCATCGCCTGGACACCGGGAACGACCTGCTGGATCGGCAGCGAGCGCACCGGCGCCGGTGGCACGCCCAATTCGGCGAGCCAGGTCACGGTCTGATCCGACGAGCTGGCGTTGACGATCCGGCCGAGGCCGACCCAGCCATGGGCGGCCGAGCACATCGGGCAGTGTTCGCCCGAGGTGTACACGGTGGCGCCGGCGCGCTGCGCCGACGTCAGGTGCTCGCCCGCCCAGCGGGACAGCTCGAACTCCGGATGGCGGGTGCCGTCCCCGGACAGCACGTGGTTGTGGTCCTCGAAAAGGACCTCGCCGTCGACGGCGACCAGCACCGAGCCGAACGGCTCGTCGCCGACGTCGACGGATTGGGCGGCGAGTTCGACGCACCGCCGCAGGTGACGCAGATCTGTCTCGGTCACCACCGTGCCGTCACCGCTCCCTGTCATCCTCGTCTGAGTTGTCTGCTCGCTGTGTGAGTTGTCTGCTCGCGCCGCGGCCGGTGCTCAGCGGGGCTTGCGCTGAGTGGGCGCCTTCTTCGCCTGGAGGTCGCGGTCCCGCTCGGCAGCCTTCTGCCGGTCGATGATCTCCAGCCGGCCGAGCGGCCGCTGTGGGTCCTGCTCGGTCGGGCCGGTTCGCTCGGCCGGCGCAGATGGCACCGGCGGCGGCGGGGCGTAGCGCTCGTGCAGGGCACGCAGCCGTTCCAGCGCCGTGACCGCGCGGCCGCGGTCCATGGCCTGGATCGCCATCACCGCTTTCACCTCGTCGTCGGGCATCTGCAGCTCCGCCCAGTGCGCGCCCGACGGAAAGGCCACCCGCAGCACCAGCGACCAGGGCACGAACGTCTCACCGAAAACGTTGCGGACGGACATTCCGTTCTCGTCGGCGCGCAGCCGCGGCCGGGCCGCCGTCATGATCGCGGCACCGAGCACCAGACCGATACCGATCAGGCCGATCTGGTCGTTGACGGTGAACGTCACGCCTTCGTTGGTGTCCCGCAACAACAGCCCGATCACCACCATCGAGCCGATCACCAGGGTCGCCGCGATCGACGCCAGGATGGTGATCCTGCGGGGCCTGACCTGCAGCAACACCGGCGCACCCGGGGTCGGCTTCGGTGCCATCTCCGGGTCAGGCTCGGGATATGGACCGCTCATCGGCCGAATCCCATCCGGCCGCCGGGGGACCGCAGGCCGCGTAGCACCAGGGCCGTTGCCAGCGCCGCCGACATCGCCTCCGCACCCTTGTCCTCGGACGCGCCCGGCCCACCGCTGCGGGCTTTCGCCTGCTCCACCGTGTCGCAGGTGAGCACCCCGTTGCCGACAGGCACCGCGGCATCCAGCGCCACCCTGGTCAGCCCGGCCGTCACCGCGTCGCACACATACTCGAAATGCGGTGTGCCGCCGCGGATCACCGCGCCCAGTGCAACGACGGCGTCGTGCGAGGTGGCCAACTCCTGGGCCACCACCGGGATCTCGATGGCGCCCGGCACCCGGACCACGGTCGGGGACACGGCGCCGGCCTGATCGGCCAACCAGAGCGCACGCTCGAGCAGCGTGTCGGTGATCTCACCGTGCCAACTGGTGGCGACGATCCCCACCCGCAGCCCCTCGGCCTGCGGGATGTCCAGCGCGGGGCGGCCCTCGCTGCTCATCGCCGGCGGCCGTGGGCGACCGCGGGTCCGGTCCGGACGTGACTCTGGTCAGGCATGGCCCAGCCCGTCGAGCTCATGGCCCATCCGATCCCGCTTCGTCGTCAGGTACCGCAGGTTCTCCGGGTTCTGCGAGACCGGCAGCGCCACCCGACCGACAATCTGCAGCCCGTAACCCTCCAGGCCGGCGCGCTTGGCCGGGTTGTTGGTGAGCAGCCGCATGGAGCGGATGCCAAGGTCGGCGAGCACCTGGGCGCCCGTGCCGTACTCGCGGGCGTCCGAGGGTAGGCCGAGCGCCAGGTTGGCGTCCACCGTGTCGGCGCCGCCGTCTTGCAGCTCGTAGGCCCGCAGCTTGTCCAACAGCCCGATGCCCCTGCCTTCGTGACCGCGGATGTAGAGCACCACGCCTCTGCCCTCGTTCGCCACCGCGTGCAGGGCGGCGTGCAGCTGCGGCCCGCAGTCGCAGCGCAACGACCCCAGCACGTCACCGGTGAGGCATTCGGAGTGCACCCGGACCAGCACATCCTCACCGTCGCCGATCTCGCCGCAGACCAGCGCGATGAGCTCCCTGCCGGTCACCGTGCTCAGGTACCCGATAGCCCGGAACTCGCCCTGCGGAAGCGGCAGCCGGGCGTTGGCGATCCTCCGGATGTGGACCTCCTGGGTGCGCCGGTAGGCGATCAGATCGGCGATGGAGATCATCGCCAGGTTGTGCTGGCGGGCGAACACCCGGAGCTCAGGCAACCGAGCCATCGACCCGTCGTCGTTGACCACCTCGCACACCACGGCGACCGGCCGCAGCCCGGCCAGCCGGGCCAGATCGACGCCGGCCTCGGTGTGCCCCGGCCGGGTCAGCACCCCACCCTCGCGGGCCCGCAGCGGGAACACATGGCCGGGCCTGGTCAGGTCCTCCGACGTGGTTCCCGGATCGGCCAGCAGCCGGATGGTCCTGGCCCGTTCGACGGCCGAGATGCCCGTCGTGACATTGTCTTTCGCGTCGACAGACACCGTGTAGGCGGTGCCCTTGCGGTCCTGGTTGACGTAGTACATCGGCGGCAGTTCGAGCCGCTCGCAGTCCCGGCCGGTCAGCGGCACGCAGATCACCCCGGAGGAGTACCGGACGGTGAACCCGACCAGCTCCGGCGTGGCCAGTTCGGCCGCGAAGATCAGGTCGCCCTCGTTCTCCCGGTCCTCGTCGTCGACCACCACGACGGCCCGGCCCGCGGCGATCTCCGAGACGGCGAAATCGATGGTGTCGAACCCGGTCGCCGTCAGCTCGCGGTGCGCGGGGGGAGCCAGTTCGTCCAGATCGACGGGGATCCCGGCGCGGCCGAAGATGCGCTCGGTGACGACGGCGTGGTCGCCGTGGTCGCCGTCCGACCCGTTCGGTGCCGTCACCACCGGTCCGCCGCTCGCGGCGGCGGGCGACGACTTGACCTCCGGTGATCCGGCGCCCACATCCACAGTCGTCATGCCTGCTCCCGTTCTCGCACGGCCAGCAGCCGTTCGACATACTTCGCGATCACATCGACCTCGAGGTTCACGGTCGCGCCGAGCGGCGCTCTCCCGATGGTGGTGGCGGTGCGGGTCTCCGGAATGATCCCGATACCGAACTCCGCGCCGTCCTGGGTGTCGGTCACGTCGATCACCGTCAGCGAGACCCCGTCCACCGCGATCGCGCCCTTCGGCGCCAGGTACCTGGCCAGCTCGGAGCCCACCGCGATGCGGATCTCGTCGTAGCCCGGGTGCGGTGTGCGTACCGTCAACGTGCCGGTGCCGTCCACATGACCTTGAACGATGTGGCCGCCCAGACGGGTCGATGCCGTCACCGAACGCTCCAGGTTCACCTCGTCACCGGCCCGCAACCGGCCGATGGTGGACCGGCGCAGCGTCTCGGCCATCACGTCGACGGTGAAAGTGTCCGCGGACCTGTCGACCACTGTCAGGCACACCCCGGACACCGCGATCGAGTCGCCGTGAGCGGCATCGGAGCTGACGGTCGGCCCGCGCACCGTCAATCTGGCCGCGCCGGCGGTCCCGGCGTCCTCGTCGGAGACCCGCAGGTCGACGACCCGGCCGCGTTCCTCCACGATCCCGGTAAACATGATCATCCTCTCCGCACCGACCGGGCGATTTCCGGCACCGGCGAACACTTCATACTCCCCTATCTACCCGGCGGGGACGCCCGATATTCCGTCGCAGTGCGCGGTCGGACCTGGTTGCTCGGCCGAGGCCACGTCGCTCCTGGCGGTGCCTACCCTGCGGGCGGGCGGTGCCGGGCAGCCGCGGCACGCAGCTCGGCGACCGCGGCGGCCGGGTTCTGTGCCGAGTACACCGCGGAACCGGCCACGAAACAGTCGGCGCCGGCCTCCGCAGCCTGGTCGATGGTGTCCGCGCTGATCCCGCCGTCGACCTGGACGATCACCGTCAGGTGGCCGGTGTCGACCAGCGTTCTGGCCTGCCGGACCTTGCCCATCATGTCGGCCATGAAGGCCTGCCCACCGAATCCCGGCTCCACGGTCATCACCAGCAACGTGTCGTAGTGCTTCAGGACGTCGACCCAGCCGTCCAGTGGTGTCCCCGGCTTCAGCGACAGTCCCGCCCTCGCACCGGCGGCACGCAGATTCGCGGCCATCGCCACGGGGTCGGCGACCGCCTCCGCGTGCACCGTGACGTTGTAGGCGCCGGCCTCGGCGTACGCGACGGCCCATCGATCCGGGTCGGTGATCATCAGATGGCAGTCGATGGGAATGTCGGTGGCCTTGAGCAGCGACTTCACCACCGGCAGGCCCAGGGTGAGATTGGGCACGAAATGGTTGTCCATGACGTCGACGTGCAGCCAGTCGGCGCCGGCGACCGCAGCGGCCTCGTCGGCCAGGTGCGCGAAATCCGCGGACAGGATGCTGGGAGCGATCAGGGGGGCCACAGCTGGAGCCTATCCAGCTGTGGGCACCGTCGATCCGGGTCCTTGGTCCCGACTGTGGCCGGGTTCCGGACCCGTCGAGTTGCTGCCCGGTCAGGTGCGGCGAAGCAGGGCCAGGAACATCCCGTCGGTGCCCTGCCGGTGCGGCCAGAGCTGCACGGTCGGACCCGGGCCGAGATCGGGCACACCCGGCAGGTAATCCCTGGCGTCGAGCAGCTCGAGGCCCTGCGGTCGCCTGCCGATCACCCCGGCGGTCTCGGCCAGATGCGGGGAACAGGTGACGTAGGCGATGACGCCGCCGGGGCGGACCATCCGGGCCGCGGATTCCAGCAGCTCGCGCTGCAGCGCGGTGAGCGGCGGGACGTCGGTGGGCTGACGGCGCCAGCGGGCCTCGGGCCTGCGGCGCAGCGCGCCGAGACCGGTGCAGGGCGCATCGAGCAGCACCCGGTCGAATCCGGCTTCGGGCAGGTCGGGGTGCCGTCCGTCGCCGGTGTGCACCCGGACCGGCAGCCCGCGGACCGTGCCGCGCACCAGATCTGCGCGGTGCGGGGTGATCTCCACGGCATCCAACTGCGCGCCGCGCTGCGCAGCGAGGGCTCCGAGCAGCGCGGCCTTCCCGCCCGGCCCCGCCGCCAGGTCGAGCCAGTCGGCGTCCCGGCCGTCGACGATCGGCAGCGTCAGCGCGACGGCGACCAGCTGCGAACCCTCGTCCTGGACACCGGCGCGGCCGTCCGCCACGGGCCGCAGCGCCCCGGGATCACCGCCGTCCAGATAGACCCCGTACGGCGAGTAGGCGGCGGGCCGGCCGCCGGACAGTTCCACCAGTTCCGCGCGGTCGATGCGGCCCGGCCGCGCCACCAGGTGGACGGCGGGCGGTGTGTCGTCAGCCTCCAGCGCCGCGTCGAGTTCGGGGTTCGTCGGGCCGCCGCCGAGGGCGTCGCCGACCGCCGTCACAATCCACCGTGGGTGGGCCCGGGCGAACGCCAGATGCCCCTGCGGGTCGGTGCGCTCATCGGGCGCCAGCCGGTCGATCCAGGTCTGCAGGTCCGCCTCGCTGACCCGGCGCAGTACCGCGTTGACGTACCCGGCGCCGCCCGGCCGCTCGCCGGCCCTGACCAGGTCGACGGTGGCCGAGACCGCGGCGTGCGGGGGAATCCTGGTGTGCAGCAACTGGTAGGCACCCAGCCGGAGCGCGTCGATGACCACGCCGTCCAGGTCGGCGAAGGCCCGGTCGCCGCACGCCCCGATGACCGCGTCGAGCTGACCGAGCGCCCGGCAGCTGCCGTAGGTGAGCTCGGTGGCCAGCGCGGCGTCCCGGCCGGTGATGCGCCGCTTGGTGAGCAGTCCTGGCAGCGTGAGGTTTGCGTAGGCGCCCTGCGATCGGACCGCGGTCAGCACGTCCAGGGCGACCCGCCTGGCCTCGTCCGGGGTGGGGGGTTTGCGGGTGGACGGCCGTCGTGGCGGACCGCTGGACCCGCGTCGCTTGGTCCGGTCCGGTTGGCCGGCCGGCGGACGGTGCCGTCCCGAGTTGTCGTGCCGTCCCGAGTTGTCGCCGGCCACGTGCGGACCGTCCGGCCGATTCGTCGGCGGCTCGCCCGGCGGCTCGATCGGTGGCTCGTTCGGTGGCTCGTTCGGTGGCTCGTTCGGTGGCTCGTTCGGTGGCTCGTTCGGTGGCTCGCCCGGCGGATCGTTCGGTGGCTCGTTCGACCTCATCGGAGCACCTGTCCGGACTCCGGTCGGACGCCGCGGGCCCAGTCGCCCGCCGGCATCGGCCAACGTCCCGATGGCGTCAGGCTGCCGAGGCGGACCGCCGTTGTCCCGGTGCCGACCAGGACCTCCTTTCTGCCGATCGACAGTTCACCGGCGGCCAGACCTTGTTCGTCGGTGGCCTCCACCGGACCGATGACCAGACGTCCCCACGGCGACCCGGTCCACGCCCCCGGCGCCGGCGTCACCGACCGGATCGTGCGGTCCACGGCGAACGCCGGCACTGACCAGTCGATCTCGGCGTCCGCCACCGTGACCTTGCCCGCGTAGGAAACTCCTTCGGCGGGCTGGGTTTTCGCTGCGAGAGTGCCGTCCTCGATGCCGTCCAGGGTGGCGACGAGCAGGGCGGCACCCGACTCGGAGAGCCGGCCGAGCAGCTCGCCGGCGGTGTCCCGCGGGTGGATCGTCTCGGTGACGACTCCGTAGACCGGGCCGGTGTCCATGCCCTCCTCGAGCCGGAAGGTGCTGGCCCCGGTGACCTGGTCGCCGGCCCTGATGGCGGCCTGCACCGGAGCGGCACCTCGCCAGGCCGGGAGCAGCGAGAAGTGCAGGTTGACCCAGCCGTGGGTCGGCACGGCCAGCACCGGGCCGGGCAGCAGGGCACCGTAGGCCACCACCACCGCCGCGTCGGGCCGGAGGGCGCCGAGCTTCTCGGAGAATTCCGGGGCTCGTGCCGATTCCGGGGTGAGGACCGGTATCTCTGCGGTGTCGGCGAGCTCACCGACCGGCGAACGCGACAGCGTGCGGCCACGGCCCCGCCTGGCATCGGGCCTGGTGATGACGGCGGCGACCTGGTGCCGGGAGTCGAGCAGGGCGCGCAGCGATGGAACTGCCGCCTCTGGGGTGCCGGCGAAGACGATACGCAGCGGATCGGCCTTTCCAAGGATCGATGCAAGTGCTCGGCTTGCGAAGTGGTGGTTGCGAGGCCCCCAGCAGTGCCCTGCCGACAGCTCGCCTCGCGGGCGCCTGACACAGTGTGCGCGAGCGCTGCCGGGGCGGGTCACACGGGTGTGGTCCCCCAGCCCCGTTCTGCGAAGGAGTGCGATGACGTCGCTGGCACCCGATGGCCGCCCGTTGATCGGGTCCGTCGTCCGGCTGGACCGGACGGTCGCCGGCGATGCCGACGAATTGTTCGCTGCGCTGGACGACGCCCGGGTGTACGAGTTCGGGTTCGGCGGCGGCCCGGCCGGTCGCCCTGCCGACGTTGCCGCGATGGAGGCGATCGTGCAGGACAGCCTGACCGACACCTCGCGGGGACGCCTGGCCTACACCGTCCGGCTCGTCGCCGACGGCGCGCTGGGCCGCGCCGGAACCGTGTTGGGCACGTCCAGCCTCGGTGATCCGTCGCTGCCGGACGAGCGTATCCACCTCGGCTGGACCGGCTACGCCCCGTCGGTGTGGGGCACCGCGGTGAACCCGGAGTGCAAGCTGCTGCTTCTGACGCAGTGCTTCGAGGTGTGCGGCTTCGGCCGGGTGAAGATCCAGACGGACGTGCTCAACACCCGATCGCACTCGGCGATCGCACGGTTGGGGGCGGCCCGGGAGGGGGTGCTGCGGCGGCATCAAGTGCGGGCCGACGGCACGTTCCGGGACACAGTGGTCTTCTCGATCCTGGCCTCGGAATGGCCGGCCGCGAAGGCCGGGCTGCTTTCCAGGCTGCGCTGACGTCCCCGGGGTGGGTGCGCCGACGAATTCCGGGGGATCGGAGGACTGCCACGCCGTGAGTCCGTGGGATCAGTGCCCAGGCTCGCTCCCGGGCGTCGGTCGGCCGGTTCCAATGCCTCGTCAGAACAGGTCCGACGGGTCCACCCGGATGCGCACCGCGCCGGGCTCCTTGTGCGCCGAGCGCGACGAGGCGACAGCCTGCAGGGCCGCGCACAGCGCCTTGCGTTGCGCCAGCGGGGCTCGCACCAGCGCCCGCAGCCGAGGTTCCCGGTCGGCGGCGGCGGTGAACTGCCCGGACTGCTCGTACTGCCCGGGCTGCTCGGGCTGCTGACCGGGTTCCTCCAGCTCGACCGGACCCAGCAGCTCTCCGTCCGGCGGCATGGCGAGGATGTCCAACGCGGCCAGCACGCCGGGTGCGTCACCCTCAATCGAGGCCATCGCCACGTATGGCGGAAATTCCAGCTCCCGGCGGGCGGCCGATTCGCGGGTGGCGTGGCCGCCCGGATCCCAGCGCACCAGGGCCTGCACGGTCGGCAGTGACCCGTCGGCGCCGATCACCACCCGCCCGCCGTCTCCGGCCGGTCGGACCAGCGCGGCCGCCGCCATCCACCGGCGCAGGGTCTCCTCGGCCGCGCGAAGATCGGGTCGGGCGAGCATCGCACTGCCGTCCAGCAGCAGGGCCGCGCCGTACCCGCCGTCGACGACCGGTTCGGCGCCGGGCGTCGCGACGACCACGGCGGGCCGCGGCGGG
>JGI20200J14955_1000007_pt1 | contig 40498 bp, 38 predicted proteins | sample NGESurshal092012_FD_14955 | JGI IMG/M metagenome (IMG submission 14955) | reverse complement strand
CCCGGGCGCTCTTGCGGACGTCCGCCCACAGGGACCGCACGTCCCGCAGCACGTCGGGCGCCGGCGGGTTCAGGGTGATCTTGACCCCGTCGGCGATCACGTACGGACTGGACGTGACCGGCGCGCCGGGCGTGCCGTCTGCGGTGCGGAAGAAGCTGTCGGTGAACACCTTCTGCTGCTCGGGCAGCAGCAGGTAGTCCATGAAGTCCTGCGCGCCGGCCTTTTTGTCGGCCGTCGACCACGGCGCATCCAGGATCACGTAGGGGCTGTCGCTGTAGAGCGTGCCCTCCTTCGGATAGACGGCCACCAACGGCACCTTCGGTGCGGGGTGGGCGCCGAGCGTCTTCGGATCGCCGCTCGGATTGCCGGCGTTGTAGTCGAGGACGCTCTTCTCCTCGACCGCCACCGCGGACAGGTAGCCCAACGCAGCGCCCGCGTCGTCCGCCCGCTGCAGGTTCGACAAGTAGGTCAGCGTGGTGTCGCCGTAATGGATGACGGAGGACTCCACGTCCTTGAGGTACTTCTGCACCTCGGGCCGCTGCAGAGCGGCCTGGGTGAGGTCGGACGAGGTGCCGGTCGCCGCGACCAGAGTGCCGACGGTGGCGGCCAGACCGGAGGTGGAGACGTTCGGGTTCGTCTTGCCGAGGGTGAAGTTGCCCCACTCAGGGTGGCCCTTGGAGGCCCAGCCCTGCGGATCGGTGGCCAGCGCCAGCACGTCGGACCAGCCGATCTGGGCGTCCGGCCAACCGAGCGCCTTGGCCATCGGCTCCGGCATCGCCAGCACCAGCGGGGTCGAGGTGACCCCTGCCGTGGTGGCGGGCAGAATGTTCGGCCGATCCTTGGCGGTCAGATCGCTCTTGAGCAGGCTCACCCAGGTCGATGCTGCCGGGGTCCAGACGTCCGGCGCCGTGCCGTTCAAAGATTCGTCCCAGCCCGCGGCCAAATTGGCCTCCGCGGTGCCGGAAGCGGCCGAGGTGACGGCAATGTCGTAGCACTTGCCGTTCACGGTGCGCCCGGAATCCCGGTACGTGTTGGCCAGCTGGCCGAGCAGGGCGGCCTTCTCGCTGGAGGCCGCCACGTTCACGGTCGTGCAGCCGTCCCGCGGCGGTAGGACGCCGGTGGTGGCGCTCGTTCCGCCGTTGCCGCTGGCCGACGAGCTGTCATCCCTGGTGGTGAAGTACCGGATCCCCACGATCAACAGGACACCGGCCACCACCGCCGCGATGATCGGCAGCCTGTTGTTCCGCTTGCCGGACGTGCCCGCCCTGGACGGCTGAGTCACCGGTCCCCCTCCACTGCTTCACCGCTGCCGCCCGCGAGAGAGCCGGCGGTGGTTCATTCCGACCAGCCCAGGCGTTCGGGCGGACCGGTGTCGCTCATTGTGCCCGGTGGGGCACCCCGCGGACTCCCCCGACGCGGGTGGATCAGCGACCGTTCGAGCGGCCCTCGTTCTTGTTCACGGTGCGTCGCGCGAGCGACGAGACGATCTTGTCGATCCATCCCATGACGGTCTTCATCTGCGGTTCCTTCCGATCGGGCACCGCTTCGGTCGGTGACTGTCCGGCAATCCACCGATGACGTCCGGTTATCCGGCGGCACTGGCACCAGCGTGCCACGCCGGGCCGACACCGGTGTCTGACGATCGTCAAGCAACACCGCCGGCCGCCCGGGCTTCGATCGGTGGCCCGGCTCAGGCCACCCCAACCGGCCGGAACTGGATGCTCACCCGGGGTCCGACCGGGCGCTGCGTCTTGCGGATCGCGTGCTCCCAGGTGCGCTGGCAACTTCCGCCCATGACGATCAGGTCGCCGAGACCGGACGGGAACTTGAGGCTCCCGCCGCCGGACCGCGGCCGCAGCATCAGCGCCCGGGCGGACCCGACGGACAGGATCGCCACCATGGTGTCGGTGTGCGCTCCCCGACCGATCCGGTCGCCGTGCCAGGCCACGCTGTCCGCCCCGTCGCGGTACAGGCACAACCCCGCGGTGACGAATTGTTCGCCCAGTTCCGCCGAGTAGTGGGCGTTGAGGACGTCCCTGGCCATCGTCAACACCGGGTGTGGCAATGGGGTGCCACCGTTGTACCAGCTGAGCAATCTGGGCACGTCCACCTCCCGGTCGTACATCTGCCGCCGCTCGGCGCGCCAGGGCACCTCCCGCAGCAGGGATTCCAGCACCTCTTCGGACCCGTTCAACCACCCCGGCAGGTGATCGACCCACGCGCCGTCACTGAGCTCGGTTCGCCGGACTGCGCCGGCGAGGGCGGTCAGCTCGGGTTCGTCCTTCGTGTCGAACATCGACGGTTGATGCAGCACAGTCACCGCTGCAGCATACCGCAGATCGAACACCTGTACTGGATAGTTGCTTGAGTCAAGTCGCCCTCGACTACTGGCGCGTTCGTTTCCTCCCCTCCGCGGCCGCCGCACCCGCAACGACAAACTCGGCAAGGTCACTCTGCCCCGAGCTACCCTGACCGACCACGTCCCCAGGTGGACAATCGGAAACTCGGCGAGCAACCCTGCGGTGGCCGACAACCGCCACCGGAAGGATCGCTGGCGACGGGGTCCGGGCCGGGATTAGGGACGCCGAGCCGGGATGGCGCGGGGCGAGGTTGGGAGGCCGCCGATGACGGTGCGAAACGGATCGGACGGCGGTCCTCTCCTGACGCCCGCGTTCATCACGCTGACCCTGTCGGAGCTGGCATACTTCACCGCGCTCGGGCTGATGATCCCCGTAGTGCCGCTGTTCGCCACCGACTCGCTGGCGGTGGGTTCCGCGGCGGTCGGCGTCGCTATCGGGGCGTTCAGCATCAAGGATCTGTCCGGCGCCAAGGACACGCTCACCAAGTGGATGGGCGCCGTCGACGCCGACCTGCCGGTGCTGCGCTCGTTCACCGCCGGGTTGCGCCGCGACCTGGACGCCGTGGTCGCCGGGCTCACCCTGGAATACAACTCCGGCGCAGTCGAAGGCACCGTGAACCGCATCAAACAACTCAAGACGGCGATGTACGGACGTGCGAAACCCGACCTTCTGCGCAAGCTCATACTCCTGGCCTGAACACCTGAACACGGCTTGATCCGAGACGACGCACTGCCAGCGTGAAAGACGCTGCCCAGCTTGAAGGCTCGCCGCCGACCCGGCCGCGCGCACCCCAGCCCGAGCCGGGAAAGCGAGCCGCGGCCAGCCCCGAGCCGGAATACATCCAAATCGTCGACATCACGAAAACTGTGACAGAACCACTTAACGCGATCAACGACACAGTGGATGTGCTGGGGAAGTCGTGTCTGTGGGTTGTGGTGGGCGCAGTGGTTTACAGGCGCAGACACCAGCCCGTCGAGTAGAGTCTCTTCCATCTCCTCCTCCAAGCCAGGCTTATCCGGCGGTTCCGGAACCCCGCCGAATAGATCCGCGTTTTACGGTCACGGGCCTATCACGAAATGTGATTCCCGCGACCAACCAGGCTATTTCCATTGGCAGTCAACCCCAGCGGCGACTAAGGCTGAACGTAGGCCCGGACCATCGGGGCCAGGGCCAGTTTCCGTTGAGGAGGAAACCATGTCCTGGAAGAGCACCCGCAGCCGAGTAGGCGTCGTGATCTGTTCTCTGGCGCTGCTCGTCGGCGGCGTGAGTCTCGCCGCGATCCAAGCCAACGCCGCTGTACCGAATGCCGCAGTCGCCGCGGCTGCGCCCGCGTCCGGCAGCGTCGTCATGCTGACCCCGTGCCGCATCGCGGACTCACGTACCTGGACCACACTGACCACGTTCTGGGCTTATGAGTCCGAAGACCAGAAGATCGCCGAGAAGTGCGGGGTTCCCGCCCTCGCGGCGGGAGCAATCCTGAACATCACCATCGTGCCGTCGTTCAACTACTACGGCGGATACCTCACCCTGTACCCGACCGATGGGGTGCGTCCGGAGGTCTCTCAGGTCACCTACAACTGGAGCAACATCTCCGGCGAGGTGACTGTCAAGTTGGGGACGTTCGGTTCGGTCACGATCTTCAACGGGTCACCGGGAATGACTGATGTTATCGTCGACGTCGCGGGCTACATTGCCGCGTAAGTCCCGCCCCGTCACTCAACCCGTCCATCGATGGTTGCGGCTGGAAATCCCCTGAAACCGTGGAGACTTCGATTGATGTGACGCTTCTATGTGTTGTCAACCCCTGGCAGCGGTCAATGCGCGGAACAGCTCACGGGCGACGTAACGCTTGAGGCAGCGCCGGATCTCGGGGTCGCTCTTGCCTTCGGCGCGCCGGGCCGCGATGTAGGCGTGGGTTCGGGGGCAGTCCCGCCAGCGGGTCTTCACGATGTCGTGCAGCGCCCGGTTGAGTTGCCGGTCACCGCCGCGGTTCAGCCGGTGCCGCACCGTCCGGCCGCTGCTGGCCTGCAGCGGGCTGACCCCGGCCTGGGCCGCGAACGCCGCGTCGTCGCGGCACCGCCCGGGGTGGGAGAACGAAACGATGGCCTGGGCCGCGCTGACCGGACCAACGCCGAGCTTGTCCAGCAGTCCCGGCGCGAAGGAGGCGACCAACTCGGCGAGCTGCTTCTTGTTCGCGGCCAGTGCGCCGGTCGCCTCCCGGATCGCCAGCGCCGGTCGGCGCGCCTCGCCACGTCGGATCTGCTGCTCCTTGGTGTCGCCCGGGCGGCCACGGCGGCGGGCGATCAGCTGCAGGTGCGCGTCGCTCATCGCGCCCAGTCACAGTTCTCGGTCGGCGTCGTCACCGGTGAGCAGCAACGCGCGCAGCCGGTTGATCTGCCGGGTCGTGGCGGTGGTCATTTCCCGTCTCGCGACGAGCAGGATCCGCAGCGCTTCGCGGCCACCGTCGCTGCGCGGCAACGCTTTCCGGTCCGTGGGCATGCGCAGCAGCTGTAACGCGGCCAGGTGCGCATCGATGGGATCGGACTTCCCGCGGCGACGGTCGGCGCGGCGCGGCTGCTCGACCTCCAGTACGAGGAACCCGGCCGCCTGCAGGGCTCGGGATAGCCCGACGTCGTAGCTCCGGGTGCCCTCCAACCCGATGACCACCCTGGGCCCGGGCGCATTCTCCGTGATCCACGCGATCGCATCCGCGTAGCCGGACTCGTCGTTGCCGATCGCCAACGTGCCGATGGTGCCGCCATTCGGCGCCGCCATTTCCAGCGCGTGACTGTCGCGGTGCGTGTCGCCGCCGATGACGGCGTCGACCTCGTCTGCGAGCATGGGCATTGGGCCTCGGTTCTCCTTCCAGTGCTGGGGTCGAGGGTCGGCACCGGCCTGGGTGGAGTCACCGAACGGTATTTCTGTGATGGGTCACACTCGAATGCGTGGACAGGCTTCTGATCAGGCCAGCAGGTGGGCCAGGCCGGTGCCGGCGAAACCAGGGAGACAAGTCACATCGAAAGGACGCCGGAACGGCCGGATCTTGTGTGGGTCATCCCTGTTCACCGGCCCCGATCCTGACAGCGGACCAAGCCGGAACCGCTACAGACACACTCACAGATCTTGTGATGTGGAAGGAAGCGCCGCGCGCCCTGGGGCAGGCCTGTGGCCCCGCCCGTGGTGTTGGTCTGTCAGGGGCCGCAGAGGGTCAAGGGCGGCCGGAGGCCGTCGCGTAGCGATCGCGCAGCGACCCTGGACGCCGGAGGGGCGGACCCGTAACCTGCGCGGCGCGTCACCCGGCTGCCCGTTCATGCCGCGACCGGCCCGGTCTGCGCTTGGCGGTGTTCGTAGTCGACGGGACTGAGCATCTGGTCGGTCGAGTGCCGGCGGACCGTGTTGTACTCGTCGATCCAACCGGCGACCGCCCGACGGGCCTGCTCCCGGGTGGCGAAGTGGTTGCTGCGCAACAGCTCGAACTCGACGGTGGAGTTGAACGATTCCGCGGCCGCGTTGTCCAACGCCGAACCGGTGCGGCCCTCGACTGGGTGACGCCGGCGTGTCGGCACGCGTTGGCGAACAGTTCACCGGTGTATTCACCGCCCTGGTCGGTGTGGAACAGCACCCGGCCACCGACCCGCCGCGCACCGCGATCGCCACGCACAACGCCGCCCTGGCCAGGTCCGCGTCATGATGCTCACCGAGGGCGAACCCGACGCACCGGCGGGAGTGCAGGTCCAGCACCGTCGCGAGGTAGAGAACCCCTTCCTCGGTGGGGATCTCGGTCAGGTCGCCGCACCACCGCACGTCCGGCCGCTCGGGCTGGCTGAAGTCCCGACCGAGCGCGTCGGGCGCCTTGCGCGCCGATCTGTCCCGCTTGGTGGTGGACCGGCGGGAGTGTTTCGCTCTGCCACCAGGTGCTGCTCAGCCATCACCGCGGCCACGGTGTTTCTCACTGACCCGCCACCCCAGATCCCGCAGGTCCGCGGTGATCCGGGGTGAGCCGTAACTGCCGTGATATTTGGCGAACTGAGTCGCGACGGCAGCGGCGAGCTCGGCCCGCCGCCGGTGCCGCGGTGATCGATCCCCGTCGCGCCACTTGTAGAACCAAGCCTGCGACACACCCAACGCCCGACAGGACACCGCGTGCGGGATGCCGTGCTCGGCCATCTGGACCGCGATCGCGCCGGCCAGGCTCACCGCGCCATCGCATCCTTCACCCAGAGGGCGACCGAGCGTTTGAGCACATCGCGCTCCATCACCAGCTTGGATACTGCCATTTCGGCTTGGCCCGGAGGGTCGAAGGAGTGTGAAGATGCCATTTCGCAGGTTGCTGACGATCACATGCACTTCCGTTCTGGTTCTCGCACTGGCGCCCCAGGCGGTGTTCGCCGCCGCGACCCAGGTCCCGGCGTCGAACTCGACTCCGGCCAACCCGGTAACACGTCATGTTCTGCAGAAGGGGACGGCCGCCTATCGGCCGATTCCGACGGGTAGCGACGTTCCCGCCCCGCTGTCGACCGAGATCCCTCGGTTTTTCGGACCGGAGGCACAGGGCAATGCCCGGGTGCGCGGCCCGAGTCACCTCGGGCCGAACCGGAGCTTCGCCGCACGGGGATCGAGCGCGAGTGCCGGTGTCGCACCACGGGCCGTACCACCCAAGTCCGTGCCGCCAAAGGCTGTGGAACCCAACGGCATCATTCGGAACGGGCCGCAACTGCTGACCAGTTTCGACGGCCTGAACCACCGGGATCAGCGGACCGCGAATGGCGGGAATCAGTTCAGTCTCGAACCACCTGACCAGGCGTTATGCGTCGGCGCGGGTCACGTGGTTGAGGCGCTGAACGACGTCTTCCGGGTCTACGGGTCTGACGGGAACGGCCAGACCGGTGTGGTCGACCTGAACTCCTTCTTCGGCTACCCGGCACAGATCGACCGAACGACCGGACTGCGGGGGCCGTTCGTGACCGACCCGTCCTGCCTGTACGACCCGACGACCCGGTCGTTCTTCCTCACCGTGCTGGCCCTGGAGATCGACCCGACGTCCGGGGACTTCACCGGCGACAACCACCTCGACATTGCTGTCAGCAAGGACCCCACCGCTACCTGGAACCTGTACAGCCTGGATGTGACCGACGACGGCACAGCCGGCACACCGATACACCCCAACTGTCCCTGTATCGGTGACTACCCGCACATCGGGGTGGATTCGCGCGGCTTCTACGTCACCACCAACGAGTACTCGTTCTTCGGGCCGAGTTCAACAGCGCCCAGATCTACGCCTTCTCCAAACGCGCGCTGGCTCGTTCGGATGCCGACGTGCTGGTCACGCAGTTCGACACCACCGCGGCCGACGCGGGACTCAACGGATTCACCATCTGGCCGGCTCAGTCCCCCACGATCGCAGACTATTCCGGCTCCGCTCGGGGAACCGAGTTCTTCCTGTCGTCCAACGCCGCCGAGGAGGCAACCGGCACACCGGAATACATCTCCAACAGCATCGTCACTTGGAGCCTGACCAATACCGTCTCCCTGGACAGTCGCGCTCCGAACCTGCGGTTGGCGAACACCAGGGTCGCCGTCGACACCTACTCGCGGCCGCCGCCCGCCAACCAGAAGGCCGGCCCGGTGCCGCTGGCCGAGTGCCTCAACCAAGACCCCTGCGCCACAGTTCTTCTCGGAGGTCCCGACCCTTTCAGGCCGGAGGTCCAAGGACCGCTCGACAGCAACGACACCCGCATGCAACAGGTGAGCTACGTCAACGGACGACTGGTCGGTGCACTTGACACCGCTGTCACGATTTCCGGCAAGGAGCAGGCCGGCATCGCCTGGTACATCGTGCAGCCCAAGTCCGATCGCCATCGGCTCCGCGCCACCCTGGCCGACCAGGGCCAGTTCGGACTTGCCAACAACAATGCGATCTACCCGGCCATTGGCGTGAACTCGGCCGGTCGCGGCGTCATGGCGTTCACCCTCGTCGGCGACGGGTACTTCCCGTCGGCCGCCTACGCGGCCTTCGACACTCGGCATGGAGCAGGATCGATATTCCTGGCCAAGGCGGGTGATGGTCCGCAGGATGGATTCAGCGAATACCAGGCCTTCGCCAATCCCGGTACCCCGGCGCGTCCGCGGTGGGGTGACTATGGCGCGACAGCCGTGTCCGGTAGCAACATTTGGATCGCCTCCGAGTACATCGGACAGACCTGCACTCTTGATCAGTACACGGCCGACCCGTTCGGCTCTTGTGGAGGCACCCGGACGGCCCTGGCCAACTGGGCGACCCGACTAAGCCTGGTGAAGCCCTCGTTCGACTCACATTCTCCCGGTGATGATTCCGTAGGATGATCGATCAACGTCATCCCATCCACGTGTCGCCGCATTGGGGTGTGTAAAGCGCGGATGTATTTGGCGGGGTTCCGCGGATCCATAACGTGACGGATCGCCTTCCTAGCGTGCATCCGAATGATCTGTGGCAGGCTCACACCGAGCTGGCCGTGATGGTGCTGGACGAGACCGGGAAACCGGCCCGGCCGTGGCTGAAAGTGATCCTGGACGATCATTCCTGGGCGGTCGCCGGCTACACGGTGTTTCTGGGCGATCCCAGCGCGATGCAGACGGCGTTGGCTTCTCGGCAGGCGATCTGGCGGAAGCAGGACCCGGCCTGGCCGGTGTGTCGGGTTTCGCGACAGGTGGCACCTTTTCTTCGAATTTCTTGCACCCTGGGGGTTGGGCCCGTCGTGATGACCGGGTCGGGATGATCTGATCGGATGTTGTCAGCCAGACTGAGATCAGAGGTCACCGGGAAGGTCGGTGATGCCCGGGACGGCCGGCCGGCAACGGTCGACAACCCCAGCCAGGCTCGAACGGCCGACGCAGGCGGACCGGAGAAGTACGCCCTCTTTGTCCGGCGTGACCCTTGTCAGCCAGGTGCTACCTAGGTAGAATAACACCATGTCCCGCGGTCTACGGTTGACCGGAACGACCCAACAGGTACTGGGCGCCCTGGTCGCCCACCCCACCCGCCACCATCACGGCACGCAGATTCGAGCCGACACCGGGCTGTCCGTCGGCCGCATCTACCCGGTGCTGGCCCTGCTGCAGGCGCTGCAATGGCTGGACAGCGACTGGGAGCCACCGTCCGAGCATGTCCAGGGCTGGTCGCGGCGCCGGTACTACCGGCTGAACCCGCAGGGGCTGGCCCAGATTCGGGGAGCGCTGGCCAGCGCCGGCGCCGCAAGATCGATGGTCCCCGGTCGGCTCCGGCCGGCTGGGGAGATCCCGTGACGTCCCCGGAACCGGTGTCCCCGTTCCCCCGAACCGTCGTCCCAGCCAATCCTTGACAGGAGCAAACGTTGACAATGACCATCCCCACCGCAAAGAACTGGCTGTGCAAAGCCGGCCGGCACCATTGGATCGGTGTCGAAGACGACAACCCCGAGATGCGCGGGCAGGCGCATCTCGAATGCACCAGGTGTGGCAAGGTGATGGACCCACCGTCGTACGGGCCGATGCCGCCGAGCGTGCTGGGTCCCGGCGTAGCCGGCGGCTGAGATATCCGGCTGAGATATCAGAGCGAAGCGATGATCGGCCCACATCCGATCGGACCGGCACGAGGCCTGATTGCGCTGACCGTGCTGGTCCTCCCCGGCGACGCCCGCGACCGGTACCGCGAGGAATTCCGCACCGAACTCAGCGAACTAGGGGCTCTCGCGCAGATCGGCCAGGCCGTCAGCCTGCTCTTCGGCTCTATTCCCCTCCGTCGAGCACTTCAGGAGCGAGACGTGATCGTCACGGCACAGGTCAAGAAGGATTGGCGGTGCCGAATGGGCCGGCACCACTACGTCGGCGTGCAGGACGACAACCCCGAAATGCGAGGGCGGGGATTCCTGCGCTGCACTCGCTGCGGCAAACCCAAGGATCCCCCGACGTACGGAGTGATGCCACCGACGGCGCTCGGCGCTGGTGGCGGCTGACGTCGGGTGCCTCGCGGTCGGTCCCTCCCCCCAGCGCAGACCGGGGATCGGACCGCCGAGAGATCACCCGGCCCGTTGGCGCTTCTTCTCCATCAGCCGCAGGATCAGCGGCGTGAAGATCAACTGCATGGACAGCTCCATCTTCCCGCCGGGTACCACGATGATGTTCGGCCGGGACATGAATGAGTCGTGCAGCATCGACAACAGGTATGAGAAGTCGATGCCACGCGGGTTGGCGAACCGGATGATCAGAAAGCTCTCGTCGGCCGTCGGGATGTACCGCGCGGTGAACGGATCGGAGGTGTCCACGGTCGGCACCCGCTGGAAGTTGATGTCGGTGCGGGAGAACTGCGGGCAGATGTAGTTCACGTAGTCGGGCATCCGGCGAAGGATCGTGTCGGTGACGGCCTCGCTCGAGTAGCCGCGAGTTGTCTTGTCCCGGTGCAGCTTCTGGATCCACTCGAGGTTGATGATCGGCACAACGCCCACCAGCAGGTCGGCATGCCGGACGATGTCCACCGTGTCGGTGACCGCCGCGCCGTGCAGTCCCTCGTAGAACAGCAGGTCACTGCCCGGCTCGAGGGCCTCCCAGGGGGTGAAGGTCCCCGGCGGCTGCCCGTACGGCTGCGCCTCCCGATCGTCGTGCAGGTACTTGCGCACCTTCCCGCCGCCAGACTCGCCGTATTCCCGGAACAGCGCCTCGAGCTCCTCCAGGAGGTTCGCCTCCGGCCCGAAATGCGAGAAGTGCGAACCATCGCGGGCCTCGGCCTCGGCCATCGCGAGCTTCATCTGCTGGCGGTCGAAGCGGTGGAACGAGTCACCCTCGACCAGCGCGGGGGTGATCCCCTCGCGGCGGAAGATGTGCTGAAAGGTCTTGGTGACCGATGTCGTTCCCGCACCGGAGGAACCGGTGACGGCGACGACCGGATGCTTGACCGACACGGCGTTTCCCTCCGGTTAGTTGGTGCGGAACAGCGAGCGAACGGTGAACAGGGACCTGTCGAAACCCGAGTCCCCGTCGGCGAACTCGGCGTGGTACCGCTCGATGCGCTGCACCTCGCTCTTCGAGCCGAACATCAGCGGGACCCGTTGGTGCAGACCGTCGGGCGTCAGCTCCATCACCCTGCCGCTGCCGGTGGACGCGGCGCCGCCCGCCTGCTCGATGATGAATGCGATCGGGCTCGCCTCATACAGCAGCCGCACTCCACCGGACCTGTTCGGGTCCATCGCGTCCATGGGATCCAGGTACATCCCGCCCAGGGTGAGAATGCGGAAGGTGTCGGCGACCAAGGACGCCACCCAGCGCATGGTGAAGTCCTTGCCGCGGGTACCCGCGGCACCGTCCAGGCACTCCTGCACATACCGCTTGACCGGCTGCTCCCAGAAACGCTCATTGCACGCGTTGATCGCGAACTCGGAGGCGTCGTCCGGGATCCGCATCTGCGGGTGGGTCAGCACGAACGCACCGATCTCCCGGTCCAGGGTGAAGCCGTCGACGCCGCGACCCGTCGTCAGGATCAGCATCGTTGCGGGTCCGTAGAGCGCGAAGCCCGCGCAGACCTGCTCCACCCCGGGCTGCAGGAAGTCGTCCGCGCTCGGGTCCGTGTCCGGATCGGGGTGCCGGAGAATGCTGAAGATCGTGCCCAGGGTCATGTTGACGTCGAGGTTGCTCGAACCGTCCAGCGGATCGAAGGCCAGCAGGTACTTGCCCCTGCGGTAGCGGGCGGGCACGGCATAGAAGCCGTCCATCTCCTCGGACACCATCGCCGCCACGTGACCGGCCCACTGCGTCTCCTGCATCAGGACCTCGTTGCTGATCACGTTGAGCCGCTTCTCGACCTCATCGTGCGCACTGTCCGTGCGGGAGGTGCCGAGCCCGCCGATCAGCGATCCCTTGTTCACCTGATTGGCGATGATCTTCACCGCGGTGGCGAGAACGTTCACCAGCCCGGAGAATTCACCGGTCGATCCGGGATGACGGTGCTCCTCCTCGATGGTGTACCGGGTCAGGGTCTTGAGTCCCTCAGTCATGGCGTGGGTCCTTTCTCAGGCATCCGCGTCGTTGATCGCCAGTGCCGGCGAGCCGTTCGTCACTACGACCGGCTCAGCACCGGCGAAAACACTGCTGCCGTAGACGTCCTCGTCGGTCAGCGTGACGAGGTCGTCCTTGGTCAACGGCCGCCGGAGATCCACCAGCCGTTTGGCCTGGCGCAGCCGGCAGCGCTCGATGGCGTTGCGCACGCTGCGTGCGTTGGAGAACCGCGGCTGGTGCATCCGCAAGTCCAGGTATTCCGAGAACGCCTGCCGCGCAGCGTCGTTGAACCGGAAGTTCTCTCCCGCCACCATCAGTTCGGCGATCTCGGCCAGCTGGTCGTGGGTGTAGTCCTCGAAGGCGATGTGGTGCGGCACCCGCGAGGAGAGCCCCGGATTGGCCGAAAAGAAGGTGTCCATCCGATCCGGATAGCCGGCGAAGATCACCACCAGGCTGGCCCGCTCGCTTTCCATTTCCTGGAGCAGGATCTCGATGACCTCCTGCCCGTAATCCCGTTCGTTCTCCGGCCGGAACAGGTAGTACGCCTCGTCGATGAACAGCACACCGCCGGCCGCTTTGGCAATCGCGGCCTTGGTTTTCGGCGCGGTGTGCCCGATGAACTGACCGACGAGGTCGTCGCGGGTGACGACATGCACGTTGGCGTTGCGGATGTAGCCCATGGCGTGCAGCATCTGGGCCATCCGTAGCGCCACCGTGGTCTTTCCCGTCCCCGGTCCGCCGGTGAAACTCATGTGCAGCGTCGGGCGGGACGACGCCAGCCCGAACTGCCGCCGGGCGCGATCGACCAGCAGCAGCGCAGCGATCTCACGCACCCGCCGTTTGACGTTCCACAGCCCCACCAGTTCGGCGTCGAGCCTGGCCAGTGTCTCCTCGACGTGGATCCGCGCGTCGTCGGTGGTCAGGTCCAGGGTCGCGTCGTCGCCGAGGATGACGTCGTCTGCCGGTTCCGCGCTGGAGTCGGCCACCGCGGCGGCGGCCATCCCCGGCCGGTGCAGCCGGAAGCCGGACCGCGGCGCCTGCTGTTCAGGCGCCACGGTGATGCCGTTCTTCGATGCCCATCACCGATCACTCATCGCTGATTCTTCACGGCCGGTCGGAAGCATGCCCGTCGGCCGACGTCGCGTACGAGTACACCGAGTACGTCTGCCGGCGGTCGTGGCCCTCGGCTCGGGTGAGCAGGAAGCCTGGCTCGTTGGCCGGGCGTTGCACCAGGAAATGCAACGCCGTCGTCTGCCGTCCCAGCCGCGCATCGTAGGCGAGCACCCGGATGTAGTGGTGGGGAAAGGTCGCCCGGCAGGCGTCGATCTCGGCCATCACGCCGTCCGGCTCGTCGAGATCGAACAGCGGCAGACCCCACATCTCCCAGTAGATGTTGCGGGGGTGCGGATCGTCGGTGTACTCGATCGACAGCGGCCAGTCGTTCAGCAGCGCGTATCGCACCTGGGCGGCGATCTCGTCGTCGGTGAGATCGGGCAGGTAGGAGAAGGCTCCGTGACGCAATTTCATGTCCGCTCCTACAGGCTGACGGTTGGGACGGCGTCGGGCGCATCCGTCGAGGTGTAATCGAAGGTGACGTCGCCCCAGGTGGCCAGCGCGACCTCCAGCGGATGGCAGGCCTGGGCGGCCTTGCGCAGCAGATCCGGACCTTCCTTGAGCATGTCCTTGCCCTCGTTGCGCGCCTTGATCATTGCTTCGAGCGCCACCCGGTTGGACTCCGCGCCCGCCGCGATGCCCAACGGGTGACCGATGGTGCCACCACCGAACTGCAGCACCACGTCGTCACCGAACAGGTCCACCAACTGGTGCATCTGGCCGGCATGGATACCGCCGGACGCCACCGGCATGACGCCGGGCATGCTCGCCCAGTGCTGGTCGAAGAAGATGCCGTGCGCCTGGTTCATCGGGATGTGATCGTCGCGGAGCGTGTCGTAGAAGCCCTTGGTCGTCGCGGGGTCGCCCTCGAGCTTGCCCACCACCGTGCCGGCGTGCAGATGGTCCACGCCGATGAGCCGGCACCACTTGGCCAGCACCCGGAAGCTGACGCCGTGCGTCTTCTGTCGCGTGTAGGTGGAATGCCCGGCGCGGTGCAGGTGCAGCAGCACACCGTTTTTCCGCGCCCAGTGCGACATCGACTGCATGGCGGTGAAGCCGATCGTGAGATCGATCATCACGACCACGCTGCCGAGTTCCTTGGCGAACTCGGCGCGCTCGTACATCTCCTCCATGGTGGCGGCGGTGACGTTGAGGTAGTGACCCTTGATCTCGCCGGTGTCCGCCATCGCCTTGTTGACGCCTTCCATGCCGAACAGGAAGCGATCGCGCCAGCGCATGAATGGCTGTGAGTTGATGTTTTCGTCGTCCTTGGTGAAATCCAAGCCACCGCGGCAGGCCTCGTAGATCACCCGGCCGTAGTTCCTGGCGGACAGTCCGAGTTTGGGCTTCACGGTGGCGCCGAGCAGCGGGCGACCGTACTTGTTGAGGAACTCCCGCTCCATCACGATGCCGTGCGGGGGCCCCTGGAACGTCTTGACGTAGGCGACGGGGATCCGCAAGTCCTCCAGCCGCAGCGCTTTCAGCGGCTTGAAGCCGAAGACGTTGCCGATGATGGACGACGTCAGGTTCGCGATCGACGCCTCTTCGAAGAGGTCGATGTCGTACGCCACATAGGCGAAATACTCGCCCGGCCGGCCCGGGACGTCGTCGACCCGGTAGCACTTGGCCTGATAGTGCGAGTTCGCGGTCAACCGGTCGGTCCACACCACCGTCCAGGTGGCAGTGGACGATTCGCCGGCCACTGCCGCGCCGGCCTCGATCGGATCCACCCCGTCCTGCGGCGTCACCCGGAACACCGCGAGGACGTCGGTGTCCTTCGGCTCGTAATCCGGGGCGTAATAGCCCATCGAGGCGTAGCTGTGGACGCCCGGATCCCAACGGTCCTTTGCGGTCTCTTCGGCCATGAACCCTCCTGTGCCTGGAATGTGAGCTGGGTCACAAACAAACTCGATATTTGTATGCTGGGTCACAGCAACAAATTGGTTACCTGGGTCACAGTGGGCTGAAACCTGTTTAAGGACACCGCTTCGGGGTCAGCTGTGGCGGTACTTGGATGATATCTGGTGTGGTCCCAGTGTCAAGCCGGAGCATCGGGCGCCGACCCTCGGCCGGGACGAACATTCAAATCCCGGAATAGTGATGCTCGCATTTCAATTCTGTTCGGCGAACCAATCGCCTGGAATTCGTTGTTGTCGGCGGCTTGTGGTAGGCGTTGGACTTGATCGATTCATTTTCCGAAATGGAATGCGACGGGATTCGGCTGGACTGCGCACACACCGGCCGGACGGTGACCCACAGCACCGCAGGACCGGCCGGGCTGGCGAGAGCAGGGTCACCTGGTGGCGACGCCCCGCCGGGTCGACGACCCACCTATCCCTTCCCGTGCGCCGGGTCTGTCCTGCAACCGCCGCGGAGGGGCGCGGCTCGGCCCATCGGCTGCACCAGCGCGTCATAACACTGCCCGACCGGCGGTTCACGATCCTGACAGGCGCGTACATCGCTCACCAGAAACCAACGTGGCCGCACATTCCGGGCCGAGATCCGACAGGGCTGAACAATTCCCCGCCGACACAGGCCGGATGCGAGGGCCGGGTCCACATCAGAAGGCTTGGTGACACAACAAGGATCGCGCTCAGCATTCCGTGGCGCCATTTCACACTGTCGACTCTTGGGAAACCTCCGTGAGCGTCGAATTCCTCAACTCGGCGCCAGAATTGAGGACCTGGCGCCGCTTTACAGGACACGGCGCCGACAAATACCGCTGCCCAGCATTGAAAACCGGCGCCGAGTGGCGTTGGCCACGTCCGGCGGAGCGGCAGCGCCCGCCAGAGATCACACCCGACACGGCCGCGTGGGCGCCCAGCGCAACAGCAGCGGCAGCGCCCACCGCCACGCCGTCGAGCCGCCACAACGCCACGCCGCCACGCCGTGCAACTCCGACCTCTTGACGCCGACCCCTCCCGCGAGCAGATGCTGTCCTACTGTCGTAGGACAATAGGAGGTGGCCGCCGATGATCGAGTTCGTGCTCGACGGCCGCTCGAAGGTGAACACCTACATGCAGCTGGTGCAGCAGGTGAAGCAGGCGCTGCGGGTGGGTCTGCTGAAGCCGGGCGATCAGTTGCCGAAGGTGCGTGATGTGGCCCAGTCACTGGTCATCAACCCGAACACCGTGCTCAAGGCCTACCGCGAGTTGGAGCTCGAGGGCCTGGCCGAGGGTCGTCCAGGGGTGGGCACGTTCGTGGTCCGCACCCTGGCCGGCGCGTCCCTGGCCAATCAGGCCGAACTGCGGGAGGACCTGGTCGCGTGGTTGCGCCGGGCCCTGGCCGCCGGGCTGAGCGACGACGACGTCGTCGCGCTGGTGGACACCACCATCCGGGCCACCAGGGCTGACCGGGCACAGCACGAACAATCACAACCACAACCACAACCGTGGTGAGCAATCCGGCAGGACCTGACGAGCCTGCGCCCGCCACTGGCACGGCACGGCCCGTAACACCCACGCCGGAATTGTCGGCGAAGAGTCCAGGAGGACATGGCATGGACAGCGAGAGTGACGTTGCGCTGGAGACCGAGCAGCTGGGCAAGAAGTACGGCAAGAATCGGGCCCAGAATTGGGCGCTCCGGAACTGTTCGTTCCGCCTGCCGCCGGGCCGGATCGCCGCGCTGGTCGGCCCCATCGGGGCGGGCAAGAGCACCCCGCTGACCGGTTCTGGCTCTTCCAGGCATCGAAACGAGCATCTATCTCTTGCTGGCCGCGGCAATGGTCTTCATGGCTGTCCAGGACGGGATAACCGCGGTTCGTCGCAACGCTAGGTAGAATTAGACCATGTCGGGATCCGCACCACGCATGACCCAAACCACGCAGGCGGTACTCCGCGCCCTGCTGGACGACCCCAGCAAGGAGCGCTACGGGCTGGAGATCTGTGCGGCGACGGGGCTGCCCAGCGGGACGGTGCACCCGATTCTCGCGCGGCTGGAGGGCCTGAACTGGGTCGACAGTGCCTGGGAGCAGTCCGATCCGCGGGAGCAGGGGCGGCCGCGCCGGCGGTACTACCGGCTGAATGCGCACGGCCTGAGCATGGCGCGCGACGCGCTGGCCCGGGCCTACGAGACTCGCACCCGCATCATCACCCGCTTGCGGCCCGCGGGTGAGACACCCTGATCACGCCAGGGCAGTCTCGGGCGCCAGGCCCGCCAAATGATCAGCGCACCCGGATCCGGACCCCGTTGCTGTCCGAGCCGTTGACGAATTCCGGTTGCGAAGCAACGAATCTGACGGCGAACGTGACGGTACCCGGCCCAGTCGACCGCGGCAGCCGGTACAGCACCAGCCCGCCGGCCACCGGCACCGTGTCCAGCACCTCGCCGTCCCGCAGGATCTGCGCCGCACCCCGTGCCGGTTGGCCGTTGTTCAGGCCGACCACGGCGAACAGGAACACCGGGACGAACCCGTTCCTGTCGAACACCTTGGCGCTGGCCAGCAGCACGGTCTGCGAACTGGCCTTCTCGACCGTGACGCTCGCCGGGTCAGAGGTCGCTGCGGGCACGGTGGCCGATCCCCGGTAGTGCGCCGTGATGGACAGCGCACCCGGCGGGGTCCGCGCCGGCAGCCGGAGCGTGGCGACGCCGTCGACGAGTGGCTGGGAGCCGAGAACGCCGTCAGCGCTGGAGAATTCGACGATGCCGGTGGCTTGCCCGGCGGAGGAACGGACCGTCGCGGTCAGCGTGACCCGGTTCGCGGACCCGAACACCTGGCTCGCCGCCGATGCCGTCAACTCGACCGTGGTGACGGGCGCCGGCGCCTGGATCTCGATCGGCACGGTCACCGCGGTGCCGGACGGCGCGGCCGTCAGGGTGAGCTCCGCCGGTCCCGGATCCGTTCCGGCCGGCACCGTGACGGCGATGTCCGCGCGTCCGCCGGTGACGGTCGCCGTCCCGATCTGCTGCTCTCCCAGCGTGATCGACAGCGCTGAGTTCTGCGGGGAACCGAGGCTGGTCAGGTCCAACCCGGAGACCAAGAAGGAGACCGGCTCACCGGCCGTCACCGTCGACGGCAGGCCGCCGGTCGCGACCGCCTGACGCGCGAAATCCGGCGTCAGATGGGGATTCTGCTGCAGGTACTGGATCCAGGCGTCCCGGTCGATCAGGCCGGAATCACGGGCGTCGGTGCCGTCGGTGAAGACCCGGAAGTTGTCGCCACCGGAGGTCAGGAATGAGAAGGTGCCGATCCGGTAGCTCGCGGCAGGGTCGAGGGGAGCACCGTCGACGGTGATCGAGGTGACGTGGTCACCCCGTGCCCTTGTCTCATCGAAGGTGTAGGTGACGTTGTCGGACAAGCCCAGTTGCAGGTAGGGCCGGGTCGGAATGCTGCCGTCGGCATTGGTCTGCCACTGCTGCTCCAGCAACGTCTTGAACCGCGCCCCGGACAGGGTCACCGTCCAGAGGTTGTTGACGAACGGCAGAACAGCATTCGCCTCGGCGTAGGTGACCACTCCCCCGTCGGGTGCGAAGAACAGCTCGTTGCGCAGCCCACCTGGGTTCACCACACCGATCGTCGCGCCACCGCGCTCGGGTGACGACAGCGAGGCCACCAATGAATCGGCGACCAGGTTACCGAGAGTGGATTCCTTGGACCTGTCGTCACGGCCGATCATCGCGTCGGCCGGATTGGGCTGGGCGTACACGCCGTTCACGAAGGACCCGCCGGTGTAGGCGGTGGTGATGTCGGCGTCGACCGAACCGACCGGCGTCAGACCGATGACGTTGGCCGCCGCGATGGCGGCATCGACGATGCCCTTCACCTGCGCGACCCGCGGATAGCTGGCTACCAGTTCGTCATCGGCGGTGGTCACCCTGGCCACGTTGGTTGCCGTGTAGGCGGTGACGGCGTTGGTGTCCCGATCGACGGTCAGCACGATCTTGCCGACATTCCCGCCGTAGGAACCCGTTTGCAGGATCGGCCTGGTCCGTCCCGGCTGTCCGGGGACCGGCCCGTCCCAGGCGTACTGCTGGTGCGTGTGACCGGTGAAGATCGCGGCCACCGTCGGTGAGGTCTCGTTGACGATCGCGGCGAACGCGCCGCCGGCAGCGACTGCGTCCTCCAGCGTCCCGTCCGGTAAGCCTTCGCCGGCGCCTTCGTGATACTCGGCGACAAGCACGTCGGCCTCACCGTTGGCCGGGTTGCCGTCGGCGAGCTGACCGGCCACCCGGTTGACAGCGGCCACCGGATCACCGAAGTCGAGGGCTTGGACGCCGGCCGGTGACACCAGGGACGGGGTCTGGCCGGTGACGGCGCCGATCACCCCGACCTGCACCCCCGACACGTCGAGAATCTCGTATTCAGGCAGCGCCGGAGTCTGCGTCCCCTTGAGGTACACGTTGGCGCCCAGGTACTTCCACCTCGCGTTGGCGCCGTTGTCGATCACCCGGCCGGTCAGGTCGTCGAAGCCCTGATCGAATTCGTGGTTGCCAACCGCAGACGCCTTGAGCTGCAGGGCGTTGAGGACGTCGACGGTCGGCTGGTCCTGCGCCACCGAGGAGGCGAACAGCGAGGCGCCGATGCTGTCGCCGGCGGCCAGCAGCACCGCGTCGCCGCCGGCGGACTGCGCGGCAGCACGTTCGGATTCCACGGTCCCGGCGAACTTCACCGTGTTGGCGTCGATCCGGCCGTGGAAGTCGTTGATGTTCAGCAACGTCAGGTCGACCGGCCCCGCGGGCGGCGGCGTTCCGCGCTCCAGTCCGAGGACCACCGGGTCGTGGTCCGAGGAGGCGTACGGCGAATCGTCGTAGAACAGCGTGCCGTGGTTATTGTACCGGCTGTATTGCAGCGCAACGGATTCGCCGGAGTTGATGTTCCAGATGTCCGCGCCGGTCGACCGCTGCACGGCTTCGTCGTTGAGCAGGATGTGATCGAGCGATCCGGACAGGCCGGAGAACGAGTACGAGTACTTGCCGAGGTCGAACTGGTTTTCCGCGTCGACATAGCCGGCGTCGTAGAGCACCTGCAGCGGATCTTCGTTCCGGTAGGAGTTGAAGTCACCGACCAGCGCGACCGCGGTCGCGGGGCCTTTCACGTCCGCCACCCAGTCCCGCAGCGCCGTTGCCTGCCGCACCCTTGACTCGTTGGACGCGCCCTGGCCGTCACCGGTGTCGACGTCCCCCGGCCATGGACCGGCCGATCCCTTGGACTTGAAGTGGTTCATCACGAACAGGAACGGCGCGCCGTCCACCGGCGTGAAGACCTGGGCGATCGGTTCGCGGGCGTTGCCGAAGGCCTGGCCTTCTGCGCTTTGCGTGCCCAGCGCCCTGGCCGCGCCGGTGCGCTGCACGGCGGCCGGCTTGTAGATGATCGCGTTGCTGATCACATCCATCTCCGCGATCGGCGGCAGTTCGGCGGAGGACGGAACGTACGCCCAGGTCCCGGCGCCCGCCTGTGCGTTCAATGCATCGACCAGGGTGTCCAGCGCCGCGTCCGGCGCGCCACCGACCGGCGCGCCACTGACCACGGCGGAGTTCTCGATCTCCGACAGGCCCACCACATCGGCGTCCAGACCGTTGACGGCGTGCACGATCTTGTCCTGCTGGCGCTGCAGGCTGGCCTGGTCCCACGCGCCGCGCGGGCCGTTGCCCGGACAGGTGTCGACGGAGATGCCATGACCCGCACGGTCGTTGAAGGACGTACAGCCCGCGACGTCCGCGCCCAGGGTGGTGAAGTAGTTGAGCACGTTGAACGACGCGATACGGAGGTCGGCCGCGCCGATCGACGGCGCGTCGGGCGCTGGGGTTCGGTCGTTCTTGAACGTCGCCGGGTAAGCGGCCGGATCTGCCTGGGTGACCTGTGAGCGCGGGTTGAACTTCCAAGTGTTGTTCCGGTAGTCGACGATCACCGGGTCGTCGAACACGGCGAGTTCGCCGACCCGCACCGGGTCGGTGAGCGAGACGTACGGCGGCGTCTGCGAGGAGTTGGCAGCACTGGTGAAGTCGGTGGTCGCGCCGTCGTCCAGCACGACCCCGCGAGCCGCGTTGTCGGCGATGACCGCGTTCGCCTCGTCGCTGTTCGGACGCGCCTGGTCGGTCGGCTGGATCAGCGGGCGCTCCCCCACCGCGAGCCCGACCTCGCCGAACCGGTTGGTGGAGAACGTGTTCGTCACGGTGAAGTTGCCGGTCGGCTGATACAGCATGGACTCCAACGCTTCTCGCTGCGCTGGCCCGGGCCAGGCGAGCAGCGCCGGGGTGACAGGATCGTGCGGTTCGGTGAGCACGGCCAGGTCGGCGGCCGCCGTGACGGTGAGTTCGGTGAGCCCGTTGAACTCGCTGACGGTCCCGCTGACCCGGACGAAATCGCCGAGGTTCACGCTGCCGACGGTGGATGAGGAGAAGACGAACAACCCGTCGGAGCCGGTGTGCGCGGCCGGATCCAGCTCACCGCCGGTGCCGGCGGTTTGAATGGTGTATCCGCGCAGGTTACCGGTCGGGTAGGCGGCGGTGACCACACCCTTGGTGGTCACCGCGTTGCCCGCCTCGGGTGAGGTGTCACCGCTGCCCTGGATCTCCGCGATGGTCTTCTCGACCGGGAGTGCGTTCGCCGCGCCCGGCCAGATCGTCAGGAGTCCCGCGACGAGCGCCGTCACAGCGATCGATCCGATGATCTTGTTCCGCCGAGCACCCACGCTGGTTCTCCGTCCGACCCGATATGGCCACTGCTGCACCGAATGTCGGAATCGATCCGGCGACCGGCTGGGTCAGCATGTGGGAATCATGTGAACGTAGACGAGCAGGGAGTGAACGTCCAGTAACTTTCAGTGACAGGCTCGTGAATCGGTCACCCGTCCAGCTCCGCAGCCAATGCGGCGTGCAGGGCCGGACCCGCGGCCAGGCACCCCGTGGCATCGCCGGTCGGCGTCACCGTGGACACGACGGCGCCCGCCTCCCGCGCGATCAACGAACCGGCCGCCACGTCCCACGCCTTCACGCCCTCCTCGAAATAGCCGTCGACCGCGCCCGCGGCCACCGAGCAGAGATCCAAGGCCGCCGATCCGATGCGCCGGATGTCGCGCACTCGCGGCAGCAGCTTGGCGACCAGCGCGCCCTGCGCCGCCCGGCGCTCCGGGCTGTACCCGAAACCCGTTGCCAGCAAGGCACGATCCATCGGCACCGGATCGTTGACCTGCAACCGGCGGCCGTTCGCGAACGCCCCGCCACCGCGGGTGGCCCAGAACGTCCGGTCGATGGTCGGGCTGTAGACGACGCCGGCCAGGCCGCCGTCGGCGTCCTCGACCGCGATGCTCACCGAGAAGTTGTCCAGTTGGTACAGGTAGTTGACCGTCCCGTCCAGCGGATCGATCACCCAGCGCAGTCCCGATGACGACGGCCGCGATGCGCCCTCCTCGCCGAGCAGGCCGTCGTCCGGCCGCTCCCCGGTGATCAACTCGACCAGCAGCGCCTCGGCCGCGCGGTCGGCGTCCGACACCGGGTCGGTGGCCGAGGTCTTGGTGTCAAGCCCCTGGATGCGGCCGTACCTGGCCAGCAGTTCGGCGCCGGCGGCGTGGGCGCCCCGGGTGGCCAGGTCGAGCAGGGCCGGTAGATCAGCGGCGGTGGTCATCAGACCATCCTCCCGCGCCTGGCGCGGGCGCCGTGCCGGCCACCCCGCCGCCGTGCCGGCCGCCCGCCGAGGCTACTCGGCGTGCAAGGCCGAATCCGGTTGTCCCACCCTCCACCCGGTGAAGGTGACGGTGAGCCCGTCACGTTCCGGAGCACAGCAGTACGGCCCGGCGTATGCGATGGCCGCCGGGTCGATCGGCGCCAGCCGCAGCAGCCGCCACGGATCGTCCGCGGTCCGCACCCGGACGGTCAGCGCGGTGGCGGAACGGCTGACCCGGATGGTCACCTCCCGGCCGGGCCATTCTCCGATCGGTGCGACCGACCAGTCCGAGACGTTGTCGGTGACGACCGTCGACGCCTGCAGCGCTCCGTCGCAGAACTCCACACCAGCCTTGGTCCACCGGGATTCGTCGATCCGCACGAGCACCCCGGCCTGGTCGAATTGCTGGTCGAAATCGGCGAGAAACGCTACCTCGACGGCCATCTCGTCCGGCAGATCGGTCAGTAGGGCGTGAGCGCTGTCCCGAACAAACCCGTACGACGTGGTGCGCCAGGCGTCGCTGCCGGCCGTGGCGCGAACCTTCAGCCGTCCGCGCTCGATGCCCGCGCTCGGCGGCCGGTTCAACCACCAGCCCTGCCGCCAGTCCACCCGCTGCATGCCATCCACGGCTGCGAGCCTGCCACGCCGCCGGCCGTCGGTCCGTACCCGGGCACGGCGGCTAACCTGGCCCGTCGTGGACCTTCGAATCTTCACCGAGCCCCAGCAAGGCGCGTCGCATGCGGACCTGCTCGCGGTGGCCGAAGCCACCAGGGAGGGCGGATTCTCCGCGTTCTTCCGCTCCGACCATGTGCTGGCCATAGGCGGCGGCGGCCTGCCGGGGCCTTCGGAATCGTTTGTCAATCTGGGCGCGATCGCCACCCAGGTGCCCGACATCCGACTCGGCACCCTGGTCACCTCGGCAACCTTCCGGCACCCGTCGCTCGTCGCGATCGCCGCCGCACAGATCGACGACATCTCCGGCGGCCGAATGGAACTCGGCATCGGCTCGGGCTGGTACGAGCCCGAGCACAAGGCCTACGGGCTGGACTTCGGCTCGTCCTTCGGCGAGCGCTTCGATCGGCTGACCGAGCAGCTGGAGGTCATCACCGGACTGTGGGCCACGCCCATCGGCGAGGGGTTCGACCACGCCGGGCAGCACTACACGCTGGTGGGAGCGCCCGGACTGCCGAAGCCGCAGCAGAAAGCCGCCGACGGCACGCCGCGGGTGCCGATCATCGTCGGCGGGCACGGGCCGAAGAAAACGCCGGCACTGGCGGCCAGGTTCGCCGACGAGTTCAACGTCGGCTTCGTCGACTTCGACGCCACCACAACGCAATTCGGTCGGGTCCGAGCCGCCTGCGGGGCCGCGGGCCGCGACCCCGGCTCGCTGGTCTACTCGGTCGCGCACACGGTCTGCGTCGGTGCCGACGAGGCGGAGTTCCGCCGGCGCGCGGCGGCAATCGGACAGGATCCCGAAAAGGCACGAAACAGTCCGTTCGCCGGCACTCTCGCCGAGGTTACCGACACCATGGCGCGCTGGGCTGCGGCCGGCGTGCAACGCGCGTATCTGCAGGTGCTGGACCTGTCCGATCTGGACCACATTTCGTTGGTGGCGCAGGAGATCCTGCCGGCGGCGCGCACCTGGTAGCGGTCAGCTCGTTGGAGCGATGACCGTGCGCAGCGGGCGTACCTGTCACCGGTGGGATGACCACGCTCCAATACCACGCTCCAATACCTCCAGCGTCTCGTCCGTTGAGCAACAAGAACACCGTAATGGTTTGGCCAAAGCAATCGGCGTAGCCAAATTATGGGCGCGGCCGGGCTCGATGTGGCGCAGGAGATCCTGCCGGAGGCGCGCTCCTAGGTAGCGCGGTCAGCTCGGCTGATCGATGACGGCGCGCAGGGCGTCGGTGTCGGCGTCTGTCCAGTTGGCGGGTGCACCGAGGGTGACCCAGCCGTTTACCGCGTCCGGCCCGTACCGGTGGCCGTGTCAGGCCGGGTCGCGGTTGGTCGGTCAGCCGACCGGGGCGGCCAGGCCCTCGATCACCACGGCGCCCGGCAGCTCCGCGAGCGCCGCGCCGTCCAGCACCAGTTTCGAGCCGCGGATCCCGGACCCGATGACGACCGGTCCCGCCGCGGCGACGGCCGCGTCGATCATGATCGGCCAGCCTGCCGGCAGCCCGACGGGCGTGATGCCGCCGTACTCCATACCCGTCTGCGTCACCGCGTCGTCCATCGCGGCGAACGACACCTTCCGCACGTCAAGGCGACGGCGCACCACGCCGTTGATGTCGGCCCTGGTGGTCGCCAGGATCACCGCTGCCGCCCAGCGCTGCTCGCCGGCCCGCTTGCCGCTGACCACCACGCAGTTCGCCGACGCGGCGAGCGGCACCTGGTAGGCCGCGCAAAAGGCGGCGGTGTCGGCCAGGTCGGGATCGATCGCGGCGACCAGGATCCGGTCGGCGATCGGGAGGGTTTTCAGCGCTGCCGCGACCGGAGGCGCGAGCAGGTCGCGGCGGTCGAGGGCAGGGGTCATCTGCAGGGTGCCGAGCGGTGCCGGGGTACTCATGGCGACCCACTGTGCCAGCAGCTGTGATCGGGCGGCCCGGCCAGGCGGGACAATCGTCGGGTGGGCATCACTGACAGCCTCGCGCCGGAGCGCACGGCACCGGCCGGCGTGCTCGCCATCGGGCAGTACCAGGTGTGGCCGCCGGTGGTGCTGGCGCCGATGGCCGGGATCACCAACGCCTCCTTCCGACGGCTGTGCCGGGAATTCGGGGCCGGGCTCTACGTCTGCGAGATGATCACCACCCGGGCGCTCCTGGTGGGCAACCCCAAGACCATGGACATGATCCGGTTCGAGCCGGAGGAGTCCCCGCGTTCGCTGCAGCTCTACGGAGTGGACCCGGTGGTGGTCGGCCAGGCCGTCCGGATGGTCGTCGAGCAGGACCTCGCCGATCACATCGACCTGAACTTCGGCTGCCCGGTGCCGAAGGTGACCCGCAAGGGCGGCGGCTCCGCGCTGCCGTACAAACGGCGGCTGTTCGAGGCCATCGTCACCGCCGCCGTCACGGCCGCGAGCGAGGCGGACGTGCCGGTGACCGTGAAGATGCGGATCGGCATCGACCCCGATCACATCACCTACACCGACGCGGGACGGATCGCCGAGGACTGCGGGGTCGCCGCCGTCGCGCTGCACGGACGCACGGCGATCCAGCACTACTCAGGCGCAGCGGACTGGTCGGCGATCGCCAGGCTGAAGGAGATCGTCACCGGCATCCCGGTGCTCGGCAACGGGGACATCTTCGCCGCCTCCGATGCGCTGGCGATGATGGCCCAAACCGGGTGCGACGGCGTGGTGGTGGGACGCGGCTGTCAGGGCCGGCCGTGGTTGTTCGCCGAGCTCGCGGCCGCATTCGAGGGACGACCGGCGCCGACGCCGCCGGACCTGGCCGCGGTGGCGGCCACCCTGCGTCGGCACGCCGTCCTGCTGTGCGAGGAGATGGGCGCCGACCGCGGCATGCGTGACCTGCGCAAACACATGGCGTGGTACTTCAAGGGCTTTGCTGTCGGCTCCGACGTGCGCCGGGATCTCGGCATGGTGTCCACCCTGGACGAGTTGGATTCCCTGCTCGACCGGCTGGACCTCGACCAACCCTTCCCGGTCGCCGCACGGGGCCCACGGGGTCGGCAGGGAGCGCCGCAACGCCGGGTGCAACTCCCCTACGGCTGGCTGGACGATCCCGACGCCGACGCCGTGCCGGAGGGAGCCGAGCTGGATGACGGCGGGGGTTGACACGGAGCTCGGCAGGAGCGGACCACAGCGCACGCGGTCGCGGCGGGTGGTGAGCGCGGCGGCCGCTGTCGGCCTCGCTGTCGCGCTGGTGAGCGCGTGCACGGCCGGCACGGCCCTCCCTACCCCCTCACCGGCGCCCAGCACCACCGGCGCTCCCCCGACTCCGCCGGGTGGCCCGCAGAAGGATGAGCAGGCTATCCGGTCTGCCATCGACACCATCAACGCCACCGCCGGTGGGTCCGTCGCCGGCCAACAAGCGGTGCTGGCCGACATCGTTGACCCGGCGCTTTCCGATGCCTTCCGGCACTGCTCGCCGGCCACCACCACGTTGCGGTTCGAGCCGGTGTACACCGGCCTGCGCGCCACCCCGGACTGGACCGGCGCGGACGGCACACCCGCCGGGACGCTGTACGCGCTGCCCGTGCTGATCCGCATCTACACCGGTGACCGGATCACCGGAACCGACCTGACCACCCTGCACGTCGGTGTGCACGACGGTGCGGCGTCCATCACACCGCTGTGCGTGGGATGAACCCACACCCCCTTCGTGCGTCTGAACCCTGATTGCCCCGATGTCCGTTCGAGACTCGTCGGCGCTACGTCACACCGATCGGTCACCATTGGACCGCTCGGCTGACAAGGGCGTCATGCGCGCACGGTCCGTACCATGGACACACGGACCAGTCACGGCGACACGCCGCAAGAGAATCGGAGCGGAAACGCCGTACGACTCTTGACCAGTGGTGCGCGAGAGAATTGCACATCAGGGCCCTACTCGACGATTGAGGAGGTCGCGTGAGCGACGAGCCGCGCGATGTCCCCTCACCGGCCACCGGTCGGACGGAAACGCCGGGCCAGCACCGACAGCACGCCCATTCCGCGACCCACGGCCTGCTGATTGCCGGACGGGTGGCGGTCGCGCTGGTGGCCGTTGTCGTCCTGCTGATCACCGGCTGGGAATGGTCGATCAAGGCCCGCGCCGATTCCGGCATCCTGTCGCGCAGCGTCAATGCGATCGTCAGCGACGATTCCAATGTGTCGGCGGCCACAGCGGCGCCCGCCGACGGCAGCCTCGAGGCCGAGAACATCCTGCTGCTGGGCTCGGACACCCGCTCGGGCGTCAACGGCGACGCGGGCAATTCGGATTCGAGCACCTCGGACGGGGTGGCCAATTCCGACACCTTGATGGTCGCGCACATCAGCGCGGACCGGCAGCACGTCACGGTGCTGTCGATACCGAGGGATACCTGGGTCGATGCGCCGACCTGCAAGCAGTGGGACGCGAATACCGGCCAGCTCAGCGCCACCGACTACCCGGTCAGCGCCGCCGACCAGTGGCACGTGAACTGGGCGTATTCGGTCGGCGGACCGCAATGCACGGTGCGGGCCGTGCAGGATCTCACCGGCCTGCAGATCGACCGCGTCATCGGCATCGACTTCTCCGGCTTCAAGAACATGGTGGACGCGCTCGGCGGCATCACGGTCAACGTCTGCGGACCGATCATCGACCGCGAACTGCAGACCGTGGTGGAGGACGGTGGAGTGCAGACCATCGCCGGTGAGCAGGCGCTCAACCTGGTGAGGGCCCGCAACGTCATCGGCGACACCGATTCGGATCTTGCCCGCATCCGGCGGCAACAGATCGTGCTGTCCTCGATCCTGCAGCAGGTGACGAGCGCGGGCACGCTGTTCAACCCGAGCAAGCTGGACGGATTCCTGCAGGCGTTCGTGCAGAACACGTTCACCGACAACGTGACGATCGACGACCTGGTCGCGTTGGCCCAGTCCTTCGGCACCCTGGACCCGAGCCTGGTCACCTTCTTCACCCTGCCGACGACGCCGAGCAGCAGCGACGACGGCGCGCTCGACGTCGATCAGAGCAAGGCGCCGGCGATCTTCGACGCCCTCCTCAACGATCGGGCACTGCCCGGCGAGCCGGCGGCATCGGAAACACCGACAACACCGGGTGCGTCCACCGCGGCCACCACGGCGTCCGAGGACGGCTCCGGCGTCACCGTCGACCCGGCAACGGTCAAGTTGACCATCGTCAATGCCACCGGGCGGCCGGGTGCGGCGACCACGGCGATGGTCGAGCTCAACGGTCACGGCTTCGCAGTCACCGAGAACGACCTGCAGCTGGCCGACGCGCCCGCCCGGGCCGCGGCGACCGTCGAGTACACGCCCGAGAACCTGGACGCCGCGCTGACCGTCGCCGCGGCCGTCCCGGGCGCCACCCTGGCGCCGACCGGTCAGCTGGGCTCCAAGGTGCGACTGGTGCTCGGCGAGGCGTTCGACGGGACCTTCACATCGGTCACCGCGGGGGTCACGGTGACCGGTTCGGTCTCCCCCGACAGCGCCGCCGCGAGCGGATCTGGGACGCCAACGCTGTCGTCCGGAGAGCTGCCAGCCATCAACGCCGGGGACGCCCTCTGCGCCTGATCTGCGCAGGTGAACAAGCGCGGCGTCGCACGTTCACCGCTAGTTCATGCTGGACGTGACCGTACGGTGATCGTTGGCTCTAAACTGGAGCAATGAGACAGGCTTACCAACTGCGCCTCGCGGAGCTTGGCGAACATGGCTTCGCGATGAGCCAGTTCACCAGCGAATCGCTGCGGAAGGCGACCCGCGCCCTGTTGGACGCCGACCTCTCGCTCGCGGAACAGGTCATAGCCTCGGACGTCCAGCTGGATCAGATGCGGGCCAGCGCGGAGAACGTGGCGCTCGAGCTGCTCGCCCTGGAATCGCCGGTGGCGCGTGACCTGCGCGTCGTGGTGTCCGCCATGTGGATCGTCTCCGACCTGCAGCGGATGGGCCAACTGGCCATTCACGTCGCCAAGGCTGCCCGCCGCCGGCATCCCGCGCACGTGATACCGATGGACGTCCGGCCGATCATCGAACGCATGGGCAGGGTCGGCGTCCACCTCGCCGACGAGGCGGGTTTGGTGCTCCGCGAGCGCGACATCGAGCTGGCCCGCCGCCTCGAGGTCGAGGACGACCTGATGGACGATCTGCAGCGGGAGCTCTTCATCGCAATGCTCGCGCCGACTTGGAGGCACGGCGTCCCGCCGGCGGTTGACATCGCGCTGTTGAGCCGGTTCTACGAACGGTTCGCCGACCATGCGGTTGCCATCGCGCGGCGCGTGGTCTTCCTCGTCACCGGCGAGAACGTCGGCGGCGACACCACCCCGGCCTTGGCGCCGAGCGACCCGCTCGGCGCCCTGTAAGCAGATCGGCGGGCGCTTCCCACGCCCGCTGTTCGTCTGCCGTTCATCCCGACGGCTGATGGTGTTTGGGCGCGCAGGGTGAATCGTGGACGTTCTGCGCCGTGATGAAGGAGCGCCCCGCGCGACGATGCGCATCCGCTGACGAACAAGGGGATGCAGACGTGGACGAATTCGTTGCGCAGGTCGAACGGCGACGCGACGGTCAGTTGCTGGGAGTGCTCTACCGGAACGGCCGCCGGGTGCAAGCTCGGCCGGTGGACTCCGCTCGCGAGGGTCGGCGCCGGGCATACGACCTGTTGTGCAGCGCCGTCGATACCTCCCCTGCCCGGCACCGTCCCACTGGCGCGGATCATCTACCACAGCGCGGATCAAGATGGGGGTTGTGGGACAGCCGGGGCTGAAGTCGCCATTTTCATCCGCGCCGGCGGGCCGTGAACTCCCCGCAGGGACCTCCGTCGGCCGTCGGGATCGCGACTGGATCCGCGCCAGCGGCACCACCACCAGCCAGAACACCGCGGCGGTGACGAGGCCGAAGAATGCGGCGCCGATGGACAGTACGAAGATTCGGCGCCGATGGACAGTACGAAGATTCGGCGCCGATGGACAGTACGAAGATTCGGCGCCGATGGACAGTACGAAGATTCCGAGTGTGATGAACGACCGCCGGTCACGGCCCGGCGTGACTCGGACGGCCGGAAACCAACCAACGCGGTGCCGTGCTGGCGCCCGGGCCTGGCAGTCTGACCAGGTGCGAGTGGCGATCAGGGTCAGGCCAGGCTCGAGCCGCACTGTCGTCGGTGGATCCCACGACGGTGCGCTGGTGATCAAGGTCGGAGCGCGCGCCGTCGACGGGCGAGCGACCGCCGCGGCGCTGCGAGCTCTGGCCGCGGCGCTCGGCATCCGTCATCGGGACGTGCTGCTGATCAGTGGTGCGACCAGCCGCAGCAAGGTGGTCGAGATTCCGGACGGTCATCAAGAGCAGGTGGCGGCGCTGCTGGCGGACTGATCCGGAACACCCGGCCGACGCCACGGGCGGGCGCGCCTAAGATCGCTGGCGGTGACGAGGGCCGGCAAGGACGGCCGAACGAACGAGCACCCACTGAAAGCAACAGCCGAGCAACAGATGGCGAGGCATCACGATGGACTACACCAGGCTCGGCCGCACCGGCCTCGAGGTCTCCAGGATCGCGTTGGGCTGCATGACGTTTGGAGAGCCGTCGCGCGGCAACCACACATGGACGCTGAACGAGGAGGCGAGCCGGCCGCTCATCCGACGCGCCGTGGAACTGGGCATCACCCTGTTCGACACCGCGAACGTGTACTCCGACGGATCCAGCGAGGAAATCGTCGGCCGGGCGCTGGCCGAATACACCAACCGTGACGAGATCGTCATCGCCACCAAACTCAACGGGCGCATGCACCCCGGACCGAACGGCGCCGGCCTGTCCCGCAAGGCCGTGATGACCGAGATCGACGCCAGCCTCACCCGCCTCGGCGTCGACTACGTCGACCTGTACCAGATCCACCGCTGGGACCCGCACACCCCGATCGAGGAAACCCTCGAGGCGATGCACGACGTGGTCAAGGCCGGCAAGGTCCGCTACATCGGGGCGTCGTCCATGTACGCCTGGCAGTTCGCCAAGGCGCTGTACCTGGCCGACCTGCACGGCTGGACCCGATTCGTCTCGATGCAGGATCACTACAACCTGCTCAATCGGGAGGAGGAGCGGGAGATGCTCCCGCTCTGCGCGGACCAGGGCATCGGCGTGCTGCCGTGGAGCCCGCTGGCCCGCGGCCGGCTGACCCGCGACTGGGACGAGGCGACCACGCGCTCGGAGACCGACGAGTTCGGCAAGACCCTCTACGACACGGCGGCGAGCGATCGGGTCATCGCCGACCGGGTCGCCAAGATCGCCGCGGAGCGCGGCGTCCCACGCGCCCAGGTCGCGCTGGCCTGGGTGCTGCACAACCCGGTGGTCACCGCACCGATCGTCGGCGCCAGCAAACCCGGTCACCTGGACGACGCGGTGGCCGCCGTCGAGCTGACGCTGACCGACGACGAGGTCGCTCAGCTCGAGGAGCCCTACACCCCGCACGAGGTGGCACGTTTCGGCTGACCGGCAGCGGACCGTGCGGCGCCCGCGGCGGCTAGGGGGAAAGAGTCAACGCCGCCGTTGTTCCAGCCGCAGCGCCAGCACCGGGCACGCCGCCGCGGCCGCCCTGGCTCGGCGGACCAGCTCAGGTGGCAGCGGTCCGCCGGGCAGGATCGGGTAGCCCCATTCGTCGAGGGTGATCGCTTCCGGCATCTCCTCGGCACACAGGCCGTGCGCGCGGCAGGCGATCGGGTCGACCCGGAGGGTCACCTCGGTCCGGCTGCGGGTGATCATGAATGCCGTCCTGTGCTGTTGATGATGGCCGACCCGGCGGGCCGCGACGGCGCCCCCGGCCGCGGCGCGGAGGCCCAACCCAGCGGCACGACGACCGGCTGCGCCTGGCACCCACCGCCGGTCAGATGCTGGTGCAGGTGCCCGCTCTCGCGAGTGGTCAACACCGCGAGCGCGCTCGCCGCGAGTGCGACCGCCCCGTCGGGGTGACCGCATCCGCCGCGCCCGTTGATCACCGGCAGCCGGCGGCGCAGCCGATCGAGCGCTCCGCGGTCACCGGACCCGAGTGCGATCATGTCGGCTGCGATCGCTGGCAGACCGAACATGCACGGCCCGCACTGCCGCGCACCGGCGTCCGCGTGATATCTCAGGATGCGAGCCGTTTCGCCCAACACACAGCCGCCGGGCGGCAGCACGATGATCGACCCGACCCCGCGAGTGCCGCCGGCCGCGGCCAGTTCGGCGGTGCTGAAACCGACACCGGCGACCGCCGACAGATCGACCCACCGTCCGGCCAGCCCGCCGAGCAGCGCCCACCCGGCGGACGGCGCGCCGGCCCGGCCGAGCACGGAGGCCAGCGGCGTGCCGTGCGCGACCTCGACCACCCCGGGCCGCTGGACGGCACCGCCGACGGTGATCAGGCTGGTACCCGGCTCCGTCGCGGTGCCGACCGCGCCGAACCATCCCGTTCCGAACCTGGCGATCAGCGCCAGCTGGGCAAGGGTTTCGGCGTTGTCGACCAGCGTCGGCCGGCCGCCGACGCCGGTCTCCCAGATCGGGACAAGTCTGCCTGCCGGGCGGGCGTCGCCGGAGTTCAGATACCTGACGAGGGCGGTCGCTTCCGATGCGATGTAGCGGTCGGGGATCTCGACAACCGTCACCTCGCAGCTGGTTTGCGGCCTTTCCGCCAGCGCGGCGGCCAGCGCGAAGCGGGCCGGCGAATCGTCATGGACGGCCAGCACCACCCGATCGGCGCCGAGCGCCTCGGCGGCGTGCAGCGCCCCGTCGATCACCAGGTGCGGTGACCGCTCGACGAGCACGCGGTCCTTCAGCGATGTCGGATCGCCTTCGCAACAGTTGGCCACCACAACGGCGGGCAGCCTCTTGCTGATCACCGCCGCCGCGACGGCGGAGACCTTCCGGCCGGTCGGGAATCCAGCGCCACCGCGCCCGAGCAGTCCCGCGGCCTGCAGCAATCCGGCCAATTGCGCCGGTGTCGTCCGCGGCATCGGGCCCAGCCGGGCCAGGTGGTCCGCGAGGGACGGGGACCACCCGCTGGGTAGCAACCGGTCGGTGGCGTAGGGATCAGGCATGGCGTGTCCGATGATGAAGTTCAGTGCGAGCGCTCCGGTCGCGAGCTCCGTCGCGGTCATCGGTCCGCTCCCGTGTCGCGGACCGGATGCACGACCTGGGCGGTCCGTCGGGCGAGGGTGTCGGGATGCCGGTCCGGTCGCAGCCGGTACGCAAGCGAAGCGAGAACCGCTGCGACGCAGACGATGTCGATAACGATCAGCCAGGTTTCCTGACCGTCGCCGCCGGAGTTTCCCCAGCCGTGCAGGAGCGCAAGGGGCCACATCGCATAGGCGGAGAAATGCACCACCCGCCACAGCGTCGGGGACAGGTGCCGGCGCAGCGCGCTGGTGATGCCGATGGCGATCAGCAGGTCCACCGCCACCGAACCCAGGCCGATCCAGAACGGATCCCACCCGGCGCCGAACGGGATGATCACGTCCCAATAGTTCAGGTCGACGTACCCGTCGGCGATGGCAGAGACGATGTGCACCGCGAGGAAGGCGACGGCCGTCAACGACAGCGTCCGGTGCAGCCGCAGCACGGCCGCCCGCGGGAACCCGGCGAAGCCGGCCCGGCCGGCCGTGAGAATGCCCAGCACCATGACAGCGGTGAACAGCACCAGCGAGACCGCGCCGGTCGCCCGGCTGGCGAACCACAAGATCTGGGTATCCATCAGGCTGCTTTCTCCGATGCCGGCCAGCCGGCTAGTGCATGTGCCGAGCCGTTTATGTCGATCAACAACGCCGGCAGTCCCCTCGTGACGAGCCAGTCCGTTGCGTCCGCGCCGAGCACGATCGCGGCGGTGGCCGCGGCGTTGGCGTCCACACAACTGGCCGCGGCGACCGACGCGGTGCGCCACAGCGGGACCGGATTCTCGCCGGTGCGCGGGTCGACGATGTGGTGCACCCATCCCGACGAGGTGCGCCACCGGCGCACGGTGGTCGACGAGGTGGCCAGGCCGCCGGAGGTGATCGACACCGTCTGATGGGTCTGCGCCGAGCCACGATGGTCCTCGGCGATGGCGATGCGCCACCCGCCCGCGGGCGGTTCACCGGCGACGGCGATGTCGCCGCCGAGCCCGACCAGCACACCGCGGCCGGTGGCGCGCGCGATCCGAGTCGCTGCCCGGTCCGCGGCCAGCGCCTTCGCCGTGGCGCCCAGATCGATTGCGACACCGGCCGGAAGGTGCAGGACGGCGGTCGCCGGGTCGTGACGGATCCGCCAGGCACCGGGCGCCGGCCGGCCCGCCGCGGTCGACGTCCCGATCGAACCATCGGTCATCGCCCTTGCGACCACGGCCGCGATGTCGGAGTCGTAGCCCTGCGCGATCACCGCGGCGGCCACCGTCGGGTCGACGAGATAGTCCGTCAGTACTGCGACGCGAAGGGCGGCCGTGATCGCCGCGTTCAGCACCGGGGACAGCTGGACATCGCGGCCCGGCGTGGCGAGTACCCGGTTGATCTCCGAATCGCCGCGGAATCGGCTGCAGGTGGCGTCGATGCCGGCGAGTTCGTCATCCAGTTCGGCCAGCGCGGCATCCAGCGAGTCGGGGTCGGTGACGACGAGCGTGGCGGTGGTCGACCACACATCGAAATCGACCCTGGTGTCGGTGCGGGACAACGGCGGACCGGCAAGCAGGCGACTCATCAGGAACCGCCGGACGTGGCCTGCGACTGCCCACTGCTGGCTGCGGGGGCTGTTGCCGGCGCCGTCAACGACGAGGCGCTGGAGGTATCGGCGGACGACGTGCCTGTGCTCGACGACGCGGCGCTGGTGTCAGCGGTCGAGCTGCCCGTCACCGAGGTGTCGGTGGACGAGGTGTCGGTGGACGAGGTGTCGGTGGACGAGCGGTCGGTGGACGAGCTGTCGGTCGCTGAGCTGTTGGCTGAAACCACGGTGTCGATGGCAGCCTGGGCCAATCCCACGGTGACCCCGGCAGTGGCCAGGGCGGCGGCTCCCATCACCCCGACCGTCACCAGCCGGACCTTGCGCCGCAGCGCCCGTCCGGACGGGTTCTGGTTGCCCTGGATCATAGGGAAAGCCACCTCTCAGCGTTGTATCTCAGCGTCGGACCTGACTCCATTCACTCTCAAGTACCGAACTGTGGGCTTGCTGTGCGGATCCAGGCCGGCGACTGAGAGAACGGCGCGTCTGTACTCGCCGATGGTGCAGCCTGCTGACGGAGGCGCGATGGAGGAACGATCGAAGCCCTGCGGAGCAACGGTGGAATTACTGCGCTGCGAGCTGCAGGTGGTCGTCGTGGCCGCAGTCACTCGGTAGGTCGTCCGCGCCCCTTCTTGATCTCCGACCGGCGCCGCTTCGACTCCAACCGGCGGCGGCGCGCGCCCGCGCTGGGTCGCGTGGGCCGGCGGGCTGGTCCTGGCGGCGCCGCTGCCGCACGGAGCAGACCGGCCATCCGCATCCGCGCTGCCTCCCTGTTCCGGATCTGCTGGCGGTGTTCCGACGCGCTGACCGTCACGGTGCCGTCGACCAGCCGGTCGGACAGGCGCTCGAGGGCGGTGGCCAGGATCCGCTCCGGCCAGCCGCTGATCGACGGTAGGTGCACGGACAGCTCGACCCGCGAGTCCGCCGTATTGACGCCCTGGCCACCGGGTCCGGAGGAGCGGGAAAAGTTCCAGCGCAACGCCTTCGCGGGCACCGTCAGGGACGGGCTGACCACCAGGTCGCCGAACGGTGGTCCCTGCGCGCTCACTGTTCGAGAGTGAGGCTGCACTCGATCGCCAGCAAGTGCTGCGCCCACGATGAATCGCGCGGTCTCAGTCTCCGGCCCGGTGAGTCGGCTGCTGTCCACGTCGTCGACCGGCAACCAGCAGGATGGCGCCGACACCGACGAACAGCGCCCCGATCAGGCCGGCCATGAACAACTCCGGAGAGACACCGGTCTCGCGGTGGCCGACGCTACCCACCGGCCACCGGGACGAGGATGCTCCTGGGCCGTCAACCGCAGGTTCAGGCCGGGCCGGCCGGGACGCCCGGGGCCAGCAGGCCCACCGTCTGCCTGCGGTCGCCGGTCGATCCAAGGACGGAAATGCCAAGTCAGCACGGCACACTCCGTTCGACGAGGAAATCGTGAGAGTGATTCAGCGTTCGGCGAGCGAAGCTGTGGGAGCGGTGCCACACTCAGTGCAGCATTACTGTGGGAGCGCTGCCACACTTCGTCCGCCGTCGGCCTGTGCTTCCACGACCACCGTTGATCGCGCTTCAGGACGGACGGCGCCTATGCGACGAAGCTGAAGCAGGGCTACCTGCATCAGGATTCCACCGTGCATCCTGCCTGACTGTGACACGAAGACGCGTGCAAACAATTCGGCGGGTATCCGGTTTTTCGCGCCATGACATGGCTGCCCGGACCGATGGCCCATCGCTGGCAAGTGTGATCAGGCAAGTGTGATCAATGGCGGAGAAGGCTATCGGGCCTCCTGTTCGGCGCGGGCGGCAAATTGTTCTTGTCGCGCTCGCGGACCGTGATTTGTTGTGGTGCGCATTCGGAGATGCCTTGACGACCGAACCGTTGGGCACGGGGTGTAAAGGGCACAGCACCTTCGCACACGGCCACCGGTTGATGGTCGCTCGCACGCGTGCCGATGAAAATTCCGATTCGGCGCCGACTCAATTGGGACTCAGTTCCCCAATCAGTTCCCAGTCAATTCCGAAATCACCGCTTCCGAAATATCACACGATCACCGCGTATTCCCGGAAGGACAATGATGTCCGCACGTTCCACATTGCTCGCCGTGACCCTCGCAGTCAGCGTCACCGCAGGGGCATTCATCGTCACATCCGTCCCCACCGTCGCCGCCGCCGCTCCCGCCTGGACCGCGACTTTCCGGGACGACTTCAGCGGTTCCGGACTTCCCAACCCGGCAGATTGGCAGCTCACGCTCGGAACGTCGTATCCCGGTGGTCCGGCGGCCTTCGGCACCGGAGAGATCGAGACACTGACCAACAACCCCGCCAACGTGAACGTCTCGAACGGACGCCTTGTCATCACGCCGCAGCGTGACAGCGCCGGTGCCTGGACCTCCGCGCGGGTGGAAACCAAGCGCGCCAACTTCAAGCCCCTCGCGGGCGGCGTCATGCGTGTTTGAAAGTCGCGTGCAGATGCCGAATGTCACCGGGGCACAGGCAATGGGCTACTGGCCGGCCTTCTGGATGCTCGGCAGCCCCTATCGCGCCGACCGGTGGTCCTGGCCAGGGATCGGCGAGTTCGACATCATGGAGAACGTCCAGGGGCTGAACTGGTCCTACAACGTCCTGCACTGCGGCATCGCCGGCACCTGGGGCGGCCCCTGCAACGAACCAGAGGGCATCAACAACGGCGGCGCGGCCTGCAACCTGACCACGTGCCAGGCGGCGTTCCACACCTATGCCATCGAATGGGACCGCACCGGAGCGGCGGACCAACTGCGCTGGTACATCGACGGCACGCTGACCTTCACGGTCAACCAGAATCAGGTTCCCGCGCAGATTTGGACCAGCCTGTCCGATCACGCCGGGTACTTCATCATCCTGAACGTGGCGATCGGCGGAGCCTTCCCCAACAAGCTCGGCGGCGGACCCACGGCTGCCACCAAACCGGGCGTGCCGATGCTGGTGGACTACGTCGAGGTCAAGTACGCAGGCGGTCAGGTCACCCCGCCAACCACGCTGACGTCCACCAAGCCGACCAGCGGTACCACCACCAAGCCGACCAGCGGTACCACCACCACGACCACGACCACGACCACGACCACCACCACCACCAAGACCACCACCGGTGTGCCGTCCAACCTGCGGGTCACGGCAACCGCCGACAGCACCATCACCCTGGGCTGGAATGGCACCGCCGGCGCGACCTATGACGTACTGCGCTCCGGGGTCCGGATCGCTACGGTCACGGGTACCACGTTCACCGACCAGGGTCTGTTCAAGAACACTCCCCACGTCTATTCGATTCGCGGCGGTGGGGTCACCACGCCGGAATTGACCGCGACCATCGGAAGCACGCCCACCACCACCACGACGGCGCCCTCGCCGGGCACTCCCAGCAACCTCCGGGTCGCCGCGACCACGACCAGCACCATCACCCTCGGCTGGGACGGGCCGGCCAATGCCAGCTATCAGGTGCTGCGTTCCGGTATCCAGATCGCCACCGTCACCGGCCGAGCATTCACCGACCAGGGACTGTTCAAGAACACCCCGTACATCTACTCAATCCGCGGGAATGGGGTCACGACACCGCAAATCACGGCGACGATCAGCTGACCGGGCCGGTATCCGGAAACCCTGCCTGGTAACGGCTCTGGAACGTCTTGCCTCATTCCGCGGTGATGGGTTCTCGGCGGGCGGGCTGCCGAGAACCCAGCCACCCAGCTCCCACTCTCGTGATGTTCGGCACCCCCGTTCAACTGTCCTCGTCAATCCGGCCGTCGATCCGGTCGTCGGTCAGTACGGCAGCCAGACCGTCGGCATCATCCGCGGCGTCCTCCAGGATCGACGCCAACGTCTTCGCCTGCCCGGCCGCCTGGGTCAGCAGCGCGGCAAGTTGATCGGCCCGACCGTCGGTCAGCAGGGCGGCCGGGTCGGGTTCGTCGATCAACAGGGCCGCGGTGTCGGCGTTGTCGGTCAGGGTGATCAGCACCTCGGCGATGGAATCGGTGGTGGCACGCAGCTCCGGCGTCGCCGCCTCGAGTTCGTCGGTGGCGGCGTACAGGGTCTCCGCAATCGGTGGCGCACCGCTGTCGCCCGGCGCGTAGCGGGCAGTTCCGTCATCGAATTCGGCCGGGCCCGTGCCGGACGATTCGGGGTCCGAGGCGACTGACGGTACCGCCCCCTCGTCGGGATCCGACCGGTGATCGGGCTGGGTCATGGTGTCAGTGTCGTCCTGCGCGGAGGCGCATCGCCAGCGGCCCGGGCGGTGTGTCAGTGCTTTCGGGCGCGAACCAGTACGTCCAGCGCGGGACGCTCGCCGCCGGCGACAGGCCGGGTGACCCTCTCCGCGAGTTCCACTGTTGTCGAGCCATCGATCGCGCGCAGGTCGGCCACGACATCGGTCTCGCTGAAGAGCACCGTGGGGTCCTGCGGGCCGCCGACGCCGAGGGCCAGGTTGTCGCTGTGGTGCGCGATCACCAGCAGGATCCCCTTCGGCGCCAGCGCATCCCACGCCGAACGGAGTGCGGCCCGGCGCGGTTCCGCCGGAAGCTGGGCATACACCAGCATGGCCACGTCGAAGGCGCCGGCCGCCCGGTAGGTGGTGACGTCGGCGCACTGCCAGTCGATCACCACGGGCGGGAGTTGGCCGGCCGCCAACGTCCGGGCCTTGTCCAATGCGGAGGCAGCAAAGTCGACACCGGTCACCTGCCAGCCACGCGCGGCCAGCCAGACACTGTTCCGGCCCTCCCCGCAGGCCAGGTCGACGGCGCGGGCCGGGCTGAGCGGTGCCATCTCCCGTTCCACCCAGACGTTGGGCCCTGCGCCCCAGACCAACTCGGACCCGCGGTACCGGGAGTCCCAGTCGGCAGCAGACATGGATGTCATGGTTGTTCGCCCCATCGTTGACTGCCGGCGACTGTAGTACGTCGGGGTCGGCTCGCCGGGCGTCGGCGGTTCCTTCCAGCCCGGAACCACTCTGACCCAGATCCGTGGTTAGGCCGGCCTTGGGAAGGGTGTCGTGAACGTGAGGATGCCCTCTGACATGGGAAAATGGGGCTGTCGAAGGCTTCCA
>JGI20200J14955_1000006_pt1 | contig 41688 bp, 41 predicted proteins | sample NGESurshal092012_FD_14955 | JGI IMG/M metagenome (IMG submission 14955) | reverse complement strand
GACCCGCGAGCTGTATGACGAGATTTGGCATGATGCCGAGCCAGTGCGCGCCTCCTTGAGCGGGTGATTGCAGAATTGCCAGAAGTTTTTCCAGATGGGATTTACGCCGGATATCGCTTAAGCGGACGATTTGCCCCTGTCCCTGGAGGCCTAAAGTTTCTAGCAGATGAGGTATTAATTAACGGACAGTACACCTCCTTACGCGCCAGTTCTGACATGATCCGTGATGAAAGGGATATCAGAGAAGATTCAGGCAGAGCGGTTGCCAGGGATTCCGCTACTCGTGTGGTTGGTGGGGCCCTGTCAGGTGCGTTTACCGGCGGAGTTGACTGGGGGGGAATCCTCGGAGGGACCGCTGCTGGTGTCATTATGCAAAACGCAACCGCTCCTAGAGTGGTAGTGGTGCGGCCTGACCGTTCTATTAATCTGCGCTTAGATGCTCCGTTTTCTATCCGTCGTTAAATGTCGTAAAGACCGTATAAGTCAAGTCTTGCAGAACTTCAATCGCGTATTAATGGCCTTGCGCCCTCTGATACGGGGGCATCGGAAGGGATTAGAGGCGTGAATACCACCTGCCGTGCCTGTAAACGCCAACGAATATTGACCACAAAAATTTTCTGAATGGCATCCAGAGGCACCAATAGCTCTGAGCCATCCCAAAAAGGCCTCACACTCAGAGGCACCCATTGATTGCCCAGTAACACAATCGAACCTTCGCCCAGAGAAGTATCGCGGCCCTGATAATACACCGTAAAGGTGTGATTCTCAGGATTGCTTTGGTAGGTAGCTTTAAGCGCCTCTGCCACAGGCGTTAGTTGAACATAAGGTTGCCCATTGATCGTTTCTATAGGCATAGTCAAAGACCACTGTGCAAAAGCTATCTGTGCACCCCCAAAGGCACTGAGCACAGACAGAAAATATGGGAAAAAGCGCATTACATCCCTGTGTCTTAGGGACAAAACCCGACTAAATTACTTACCGCGAGCGTAATCATCCTCGACGCGTTGGATGTCATCCTCGCCAAGATATTGACCATTCTGAACTTCAATAATCACCAGGGGAATCACGCCAGGATTTGCCAAGCGGTGCAAGGTGCCACAAGGGACGTAGGTGGACTGGTGGGTCAGAACCAGTTCTTCTTGGGTACCATCTTCCAGACTTCCACGGGTGACCTTAGCCGTTCCAGAGACTACAATCCAGTGTTCGGAACGATGATGGTGCATCTGGAGGCTCAGACGATGACCGGGCTTCACTTCAATACGCTTGATTTTGTAGCTAGGGCCTTCTTCCAAAATGGTGAAAGCTCCCCAGGGACGAATCTCTGTGGCTGCCTGTACCTGTACAATGTTCTTCTCAATCATTTCAAGAGCTTGGGTCATAGGAACTCCGCCTCACAATTTTAGAAGGGCTTGTTTGGGAAATTAGCTAAAATCTATCTTCATTTATTTAGACTACCTCATAGTACCCACTAGAATCACTTTAGTGATGCAGCCAAGAATACACTGATATAATCCGGCCGATAGCCCTATTTCACAGAAGCTTAATGAGTTCCATTCTGCTCATCGACCAAATCCCAGAAACAGAACAATGGAGCAAGATGACCGAGTTGTGGGATGCCAACGCACTGCATGACCCGATCACGAGCTGTGATTTATTTTGTTTTCACAATCAGGGCCTCTTTGAAGAGGATGCCCGCAGGATCACAGCCTATTTGGTCAAGAACCTCAAACTGGATGCGAACAGCCACGTACTAGACCTAGGAGGGGGTATGGGGCGTATCGCTAAATATTTAGCCCCGCAAGTAGCCCAATACACCCTCGCGGATATTTCTTTGGAAATGCTTAAGCAAGCTCAGATCCGCCTCAAAGGAATCGCCCATGTGCGTTTGATTCATCTCAAACGTCCGGTCATTCCCTGCGAACCGGGGTCCTTTGATTGCTGCATTGCCGTGGATCTCTTTCAGCATTTGCCACAACCAACCTTGCGTGAATATTTCCCGATCGTGACCGCACTGCTAAAACCAAACGGACAGTTTCTATTCACAACGGGTTTAGAACCACAAAACAGTCAACCGAAAGAAAGTGACCTCAAAAATGCTGACCGTCTATTGGGGCTTTTGGGACTGAAAACGCTCCCCTTTGGCCTCCTCAGCACTCCTCTCTTTGAAGAACTGATTAATAGTTCAGGATATCGGCTGGCAGAACGGGGCAAAGATTTCCCTGGTTGTTTACCTTTCTTACCCTTTCAGATCCCATTTACAGGATACTTTTATCGATTGAGGCGTCTCAATTGAACATAGTAAGGTAGTTAGATAGTCTTAGATAGTTCTAACCTTTTGCAGCTCATCATCATAGGAAATCAGTGACTTCTTCTTCTCTTCCCTGGAAACTCCTACAGCGCACAGCGCTGGGTTTGGGAATAGGAGGAGTCGCCTTTGGCGCTTTGGTTATTGGGCTAAATATGGCAGGACGTTCCTGGATAGAGCAATCAGCCCTGCCTCAACTGGAAGAGAATCTAAGCAAAAGTTTGCAGCGGAAGGTAAACATCGGTCCTCTGCAAACCTTTTTACCCTGGGAGATAGAGGTAGGAAGCAGCTCGATTGAAGGTTTGGGGAGTGCAGAAAAAATTCAGCTACATTTCAATCCCCTGGATCTACTCACCGGACAAAAAACTAAAATCTCCCTTGGGCTCACGAGAGCAGCTGTAACAGCTCGCCAGAATGCAGATGGGAAATGGGACTTGGAAAAATTGCTGCCGACTGAATCAGTCCCTAGCTCCTTCATTTTGGAAAAGGTGCAGGTGTCCGAAAGCAAAGCGACGCTCTATCCCCATGCCAGTGCGCCCCTGATTTTTCAAAATATAGCAGGAGAAGCCTTCTGGCCATCCCAACAGAGCCTCATCGGAAATCTAGAAGCGGAGGTTTCCAGCCCGCAGACGACGACGCAAGGAAAAATTCGAGCCGAGGGTCAGGTTGCCCTAAACACGCTCAACGGGAAACTTCGCCTAGACCTCGATAAAATCCCCTTCAATCCGATCACCCGACTATTTTTACCAGTCCAGGCCCTGCAAATAGACAACGGACAAGCCACAGGTCAGGTCAATCTCCAGTGGCAAGGCAAGCCAATCCCCAGCCAATGGACAGGCGCCCTCAACTTTGAAAACACCCTCGTCGTGATCCCGGCCCTGCCCCGTCCGATTGAAAAAGCGCAAGGAAACCTTATTTTTAAGGATGGCGGTATCACTTTTGAAAAAACGGAAGGCCAGTATGGGCGCATCAGAGCCAAAGTGGACGGTGGTATTCAAGAAATACTGCCAGGACTCAAAAATGGGGATATCGACACTCGGGGCAAGTATGCTCTTTCCTTAACGGCAGTCCCGGCCACGCTAGAAGCAGTCAAAAAAACCCTCAATCTGACTTTACCTTTCCCCGTTCAAGGCAAAGTGCAAGGAACGGCCCAAGTCATAGGTCCTCTAAACAGCCCTGTTCTTCAAGGGCAATTCCAAGGGGTTGGTCCTGCAAGTATCGCCAATATCCCAGTACAGCGATTCAGCACCGAAATTTCTGTGGGGGCAGACCAGCGCGTTCGTTTCCCCCGCTTCAACCTCCAAGGATTAGGGGGGACCGCCGTAGGCAGTGGCTCGGTAGACCTTAAAACCCAAACCTTAGATTTCCAGGCTACGGCGCGGGGCATTCAAAGCAAGCTCATCAAATCTTTGCCGGCAGGTCTGGGCATAGGGAATATCGACACGCAGGTCCGCCTCAGCGGACCGTGGGCTCAACCGATAACAGTTATTCAGGGGAAACTGATCGGAGGAACTTGGCCTGGCATGGGACAAGTGACCCTGCGCGATAATCAATTGGTTGTTGATCAGGCACGGTTTAATAAGGGCGGCGGCACGATTAACCTTACAGGTGTCCTAAGAGGACAGCAATGGCGGGGTACCGCCAACATCAACGCTGTTCAAGTAAGTGCTTTAGGAAGTCTCATCCCTGCCGCTCAAAATCCTGACTTGCAAGGAACACTCAATGGTCAGATCCAAACTCAAGGCCCTTTGGATCAACTCACGGCCGAAGGCGATATATCTCTTTTCCTAAACAAACGAACCCTTGGCCCGCTAGCCATCAAAGACCCCTTAGACCTGAATTTTGGGTGGGATGGTCGCAAACTCATAGTGAAACAGGCACGCTTAGGCCGCTTACTGACTGCCCAAGGCACCGTAGACCCCAAAGGTGCGTTAGATCTTACCCTCCAAGTCTATAAAGTAAACCTTGCCCAAGTCCCGTTGCCGCTCCCGCGTCCGGTCCAAGGACAGGCTGACTTGACGGGGCGGCTGACGGGGATTGCTCAAAGCCCAAACTTTGTCGGTCAGGCCTCGGTGCGAGGACTTGCCGTAGAACCCTTTGAATTTGCACCCCTATCAGGGCCGGTCACCTACAATCCCGCTGGCTTCTCCCTATACCTACGGGCGCGAGCCAATCAAGACCAACTGAAACTCAGCACCGATAGCCAATTCAACCCATTAAACCTCGTGGCCCAGGCGGGAGATACATCCATCATCGGCCGCAAACAAGCCAACCAATTTGCCCTGAGCCTCAAAGGTCTAGCCTTAGAAAGATTAAGTACAAGGAGCCTCCAGATAGGAGGCGTTTTGGGGGGAGAATTTGCCTACGACTTTCAAACCAAAAGGCTCAAAGGTATTTTTGTTATAGAGGACGGCCGTTATCGCACCCTCAAAATCGATTTACTAAAAGGGAACTTGGTCTATGTCCCTGCCGATGGCAGCCTACAGATCGGCAATACCCAACTCAACCTTGAAAAGAGCCTCTATACCCTGGAGTTGGACTACAGCAGGCGTTCAGGGTTGTTGGCTTCTATACAGACAGGAAACGGCACCTTGGAAAGCCTAGTGCGGACCTTTGGCTGGCGCACGTGGCAAGATATTCTCAATCAAAGTCTGTTGCCCTTACCCGCTGTCCCTGCTGATGCGATTGGGGCCGTGGAAATCACAACCGGGGACCGTTCTTTGGCGGCGCAACTCCAGAAATTTACCGAATTTCAGAGTGAACAAGCAGAACTGGCCACGACAAATCAATCACCCTTCCCTAGTTCCTTACAAAGTCTGAAAGGCGACTTTCAAGGCACCCTATCCCTCAAAATTCCTACGTTCCGCTTAGAACGCCCGGCCCTAGACAATCCTCAACTGGCTGTGGATATCACAGGGCAAACCTGGCAATGGGGAAAGTACCATCTCGACACCGTGGAAGCGAAAGGTGCCTACCAAAATCAACAGATCCGAGTAGATTCCTTTGCTGCCCGTAAACAGGTCGCCGACAAACTTCGGGAAGCTACCTATGTAGGGGTATTGAATCTAGCACCCAATCCCAAGCAAGACAAAGNCCCTGATGGCGTATTCCAGCTCAAGCANTTCCCTCTAAGTTTAGTCCAACCCTTCTTGCCCCCTAANCTNCAGGTTCNAGGAGACCTCACCATAGAAGGAACGCTTGACGGAACTTTGAATCATCCTGAAGTAGCAGGAGCCTTTGCCGTGGCANAAGGAATGCTCAATCGAGCTCCTCTGAAACAAGCTTCTGGTCAAATCAGCTACCGTCGGGGACGGGTAACGATTGATGATTTTCAGTTGGCCACCGAGAGGACTAGTAATGCCAAAGGCGAAATAGACCCAGCCCAGATCAAAGGGAGTTTCCCGCTTACCCTTTTCGAGCAACCAGAGGATAAGACCTTTAGCCTCAATCTCAAACTGCAAAATAATGGCCTTGCCCTACTCAATCTCTTTACCGACCAGATCCAATGGCAACAGGGTAAAAGCAGCCTAGATGTCACCGTAGGGGGGGATTTGACAGCCCTACAGCTGAATGGCAACCTCACCTTCGAAGAGAGTCAAGTCAATGTCACGGGTCTGAAAGAACCGATTAAGAATCTATCGGGCCGGATTGACTTTGTGGGCGATAAAGCCGTGGTCAAGACCTTAGCGGGACAATTTAGCAAAGGCAAATTCGAGGGGCAGGGAATTGTCGCCCTCAATCAGAAGGTTGTGGTAGAGGACCCCCTGCAATTGGACTTGAAGGATGTGCAATTAGCTCTTGCACCCCTCTACGAAGGAGAACTAGATGGAAAATTTCTACTCAAAGGTTCTTTCCTCGCTCCTGCGGTAAGTGGTGTAGTTACGCTTTCTAGAGGCAACCTCGGCTTACCGACGGACAAACCTCCAGAGGCGGCGGCCAGTCTGGAAACGACTGCAGGGGTTGAGCAGATTGACAGTCCCAAACTACAAGATTTGAACGTAGTACTTGGACAGGATATTTACTTGGTACGGCGGCCCATACTCCGCTTCCTGACGAAAGGCAACCTTGTATTGTCTGGAACCTTGGCTGAACCGAAAGCGGAGGGAGACGTTCAGTTTCTATCCGGTCGGCTGAACCTCTTTTCCACTCCGTTTTATCTGGAACGAGGTCGCAATAATGTAGCTCGTTTTATACCAGCGCAAGGACTCGACCCAGACCTAGACATCCGGGTCACAGGCCGCGCCCAGGATGTGACCTTGCCCATCTCCCAAAAACCCGTCATTAACCCCACCGACCCTGTAGTTTTACAATCTACCTTCACCACAGGCGCGCAAAGGACTATACGCATCACAGCAGCAGTTTCAGGAAGAGCTTCTAAATTCAAGACAGAACTGAGTAGCTCTCCTCCCCGCACTGAGGGTGAAATCATCGCCCTGATGGGGGGCAATCTAGGAGGCCAATTAGGGGTGGGGATCTATGCTTTGGCAGGCTCGGCCTTAGTTTCTCCCATCGAAGATTTCTTTCAGCAAAATCTAGCCCTCGATGAATTTCAAATCAATACCCTAACCCAAACAGACCCCGCAATTCCTGGTGCTTTTCGGTTGGGGGTGGGCTTAGCAGTAGCTAAAGACCTTAGCAATAATTTCGCGGTCGGCCTGACCCAAAACCTCACCGATCCCAACCAACCAACCCGGTTTAACATCCAATACCGAGTCAACGACCAGATCATTCTGCGTCTAGGCGGTAGTCCCTTCGTAAATACTACAAACGATACAGATACAAACAAATACAATTTAAGTGGTTCTATAGAGTACGAAACCCGCTTCTAGAGGGATTTGTCCCTAGCTATCCTGTCGGCTGGTATACAGCGGTTTAACAGAACCATAGGGTAAACTGTCGAAGAAATATATATAGGATGCCAACGTGAGGTCTTTTCCTAACGACCCAACCGTTTTTTTTGAATGCCTGTTTATTGTTTCATCTTTGGTTTTGCTATGAAACGAGTACTCCTCGCTCTTCTATTGCCTCTTCTGCCTCTTGTTGCAGCTCCTGCTGTTTGGGCTACCGATGTCCGAGTAGCGATTGCCGAAGGGGACCACCAAATCGTGATTGGAAGCTCTGTAGAAGCGTTAGTCACGGCCTCTGGGGGGCAAATTTTGGGTTCTTTGGACCCTCTAGAGCCTCTCTTGACTCGCCAGGGAAAGGGTGGAGGTATTCAGATTGGTGATATTAAAGTTAGTGGCGTCCGTGTCACTCCACAGACAAAGAGCGGCTTAGTCTATATCGATAAGCAGTGGTTTCGAGGAGCGGTTGAAGTCAAATCCTCTCCTGATGGTCTTTTGGCCGTAAATCAACTCCCCATGGAAGAATATCTCTACGGCGTAGCTACCTCGGAAATGCCCCGTAGTTGGTCCTTAGAAGCGATCAAAGCCCAAGCCGTAGCCGCTCGCAGCTATGCCCTCTATCGGCAGAAATATCGTCAGGATAAGCCCTACGACCTTGGCGACACCGCAGCCTGGCAAGTATATGGGGGGGTCAAGGGAGAAAGTCAAAAATCAATTCAAGCCGTAGATACAACTCAGGGTGAAGTCATCACCTACCGAGGCAAGCTCGTCGAAGCGCTCTACCATGCTTCCTCGGGTGGACAGACCGATAACGGAGGACGTAGCTATCTGCGCAGTGTAAAAGATTATGACCAAAATGCTCCCAACTACCGCTGGCAGGTCTCCGTCACTCCGGAGCAGTTACAACCTTGGACGGCAGGTTTGGGAGAGCTCTTACAAGTAACCCCGGACAAAATCAGTGCCGCTGGGCGTGCAGACTCTCTAAAAATAGTGGGCACCAACGGCACTAAAATCATTGATGCCGACCCCGTGCGTATTGGGCTGAATTTACTCAGCGGTCGCTTCCAAGTAGCAGCCGTCCGCCCTCCTTCTCTGGGCGCAGTGATGATCGGGGCAGATCAAACCCCTGCCACCAGCTTCACCTTCGCAGGAAAAGGCTGGGGCCATGGCTATGGCATGAGTCAGTGGGGAGCACAGTCTCTGGCGGCTTCTGGCTGGAAATACCGCAATATTCTGACCCACTACTACCAAGGCACCAAAGTCACAAAATTGGCAAAACTAAAAGCCTAGCGCTCTTTCTGATATCCAAATTCTTTCAAGGCCGCATTAGAAGAACGCCAGCGGGGATTTACCTTGACGAAGAGTTCTAGAAATATCGAGCCGTCCAGCAACTTTTCCATGCGTTTGCGAGACTGGGTGCCAATCTCTTTGAGCATCCGGCCTTCTTTGCCAATCAAGATCCCTTTCTGGGAATCCCGCTCGACATGAATAGTTGCTTGGATATGGGTAATCATCGGGGAATTTTTGCGGGTGTGCGCAGGCCGGACTTTCATCGATTCGATGACTACAGCCACTGAGTGGGGAATTTCCTGTTCCGTCAGCAAAAGCACTTGTTCACGAATCAGTTCCGCACAGATGAAGCGTTCCGGCTGGTCGGTGAGATAGTCCGGGGGATAGTAATAGGGGCCTTTTGGTAAGCGGTTCCCAATGGCCGTGAGTAACTTCTCCATGCCTTTGCCTGTTCGGGCGGAAACTGGAATCGGTTCTCGATAGGGTTCTAGCAGTTCTCGATAGCTCTGTTGCAGGTCCAGGGCTCGTTTTGGAGAACGCTGGTCTACTTTGTTGGCAATAATCAGGACAGGAACAGAGGTCTGTTGGAGTTGTTCGGCAATAAACTGGTCGCCGGGACCTGGTGGTTCGGTACTATCGACAATGAATAACAATAGGTCCACACTATTCATGACTTGCTGGGCATTGAAGACAAGGACTTCACCCAAGAGATGATGGGGTTTGTGAATCCCTGGCGTGTCCACAAAGATGATTTGGGCATTGGGCGTAGTGAGGACTCCCTGTAAGCGATTACGGGTGGTCTGGGCCACTGGAGAGGTGATTGCTACTTTCTCTCCGATTAAGCGGTTCATCAACGTGGACTTTCCCACATTCGGTCTGCCCACAATGCCGACAAAGCCGGATTTGAAGCCCTTAGGGGCCTGAGGGATAGGCGTAAATTCAGCGGAGGATGCGTGATAGGCTTCTGTCATCGGGTTCTGGGACCATAGAAAAGTGGGAGCTAGAGAGAATATGAATAAGAACCAGAAGCGAGCATTTTTTTGCCAATTAGGGACTGTTTTGAGTGGAATGACCTTACTGCTGTGTGTGGGTTGTGGTGCCCTTTCAGGTCTTGTCCCCGCGGAATCAAAAATGGTTTCTCCAGAAGGCTCTGATTTTATCTTGGTTTATCCAGCCGGATTTCGTCTGGTTCCTAAGACTGATTCTCTCATTGATTTTGGTGAAGAGTCCGTAGTTTCTAGTACGTTCAATGCGACTCGACTGGCTAGAGGAGTCAGCCTCGTTACCATAATCATGTCAGACCTTTCTAACACAAAAATACTCAAAAATAAGTCTGCTACTGACTTGTTTAAGGTCTTGGTAGAACGAGTCAAGAAAAATGGGGGACAGATCACTTCTCAAGAAGACCTCCCTTCTCAAGGCGGCGAAAAACATCAGAGTTTACGGGTAGTAGGCATCCGCGAGAATGGAAAATTCTATGGTCGTGTAGACTACATCATAGATAAAAATAAGCTTTACCAAATTATCTACACCGTTAAAGAAGCCAAGGATTTAGACAGTGATGAAGTGAGGACTTTCTATGACTCTTTCAAAAGAAAGGTTTAAGGACCGCTACAGCAACATTACCGTCAACATCAGCTGAGGGCTATTGCCATGCTCAGACTCGACCCACAGCCACTTCTCGCCCGGTGGGGCCAAGCGGTCTATTTCAAGGGTTAGAGTTAATTCGTCCGGGCCTGTCTTGATCTGCTGCTTGCTCTTGCCTAAAGGGTCTCCCAAGGAGATCGCCATACCCTTAGCGGGGCGGACATGGACGGTATGAATATTCGCCAAATTACGGCCTTTAACCGTCACGACCAGAGTGTCACCTTGAAAGGCTGCGTCGGGGAAAGTTAGGGGATCTAGGGCTGGCCGCATTATCTACGGTCCTTAGGATCCGTAGAAGGGCTATTTCGGAATTGACGTTCGAGCATCGCAATCACTTCTTCTCGACTTTGGAGTGGCCTAACCATACTGACAGGGGCGGGTGGCTCCGGATAGTCAGTACGGCTAAGGGATCCAGAAAAAATGCGGACTGTGCGCGTCAATAGAAATCCTATACCTACCGCCAAAAATAGGGTAGCAGCACCATAAAGTAAGATAACCATGGTCATAATCGTGATTAGGAGCGAGTTTGTTATCTATAAGCTAAACCACTATATAAGCGTTTTCAATGTACTTATAGCCTTCAGTTAATAAGATTTGTACAGGAGTGATTAGGGCTTTTTTAAGGCTATTCGGTAGGCTCTTAGGACTGGGGGATCAGTTTCGCTTCCTATGGCTTTTGTTAAGAATCTTGTCTGGTTTGATTTACTTAAGGTGCGGACGGTGTGTAAGCGTATCGCAGGGTTTACGTGCTGTAACAAAGACAAGAGCCGTTCTCCTTCCCCTAAATTTCCCAGAGCGGTGATTAAAGCTTGGAGGATTTGAGGCTGAGATTCTTTTGCCAACCAATGATGGAGGGGGGCTAAAACTCGATGATGGGCTAATCCTTCAATAAGGGTGTGACATTCCTCGCCGGTAAGTTCCCTAGAAGAAGCCAGCAAAATCTCTAACACCTTCCTTGGGGGAACCGCTCCTCCTTGGGCCATCTGTTCCAAAGCGAGCAGACAATCATCTTGGGTCAGCTCTAGTTCTGGAGGGATGATTCCAAGGACTTGGTATCCTTCTTCCGTCAGGACTAGCGTATCTTCGTCCAGATCTAGATAGCCCTTGGCTATCATCAGATGGATATAGTCGTAGACGTCATCTTCTGGAAGAGTTGAGCAGGGTTTTGCCCGGCGTACGTTGCTGCATAAAATAGTCCGCGATTGACTTTTCTCTGCCACCGCTTGAAGAATGGCGAGACCGACGGCTCGAGGGACGGGTTTATTTTGGGGAAGTCCATCGTACGGTGGCGGGGCAACCTCCTTAATCTTTTCTCTACTCTCTTCTCTACGCTTTCCAGGGTGAATTGCGTCTAGGGCTGGGAGGTCTGCTTCTTCGTTTTCTACTTGCTCAAAGTCTTCTGCGCTCAGAATGGCTAGCAGTTCCTGTCCGAATTGTTCAATTTTTTTCGGTCCTAAGCCTTTAATTTGAGGGAGTTGTTCTAGCGTCTGGGGCTGCTCTTCTGCCAATAGGCGCAGGGTGGCATCAGGAAGGATGAGGAAGGGAGGGACACCAGCGGCCCGTGCCTTCTTTCCACGCCAGTCTCGGAGGTTCACCAAGCAAGCGTCCACAAGCGTGGGTTCTGCTGAAGATTGGCAGGGTTCGCCCAGGGGCGATTTGGCACTTTTTGAAGAAGTTTCCATTCCCGGTAGAGCGATCCACACTTCTTCCTTAAGGGCTTGGCGGCCCTCTTTGGTGACGTAGAGTTTGGGATATTCGCCAATGGTGACGCCTAAAAGTTTTTGGGCACAAAGATGTTTTAGCCAGTTATCTAAGACTTTGGAGCTATGGTTCTTGAATTTTCCATACCAAGGGGAACGGTCCAAATTCCATTGCTGAATTGGTTTGGCCTGACTCCCTGTTAAGAGCTTGCTAATCGTGGAGCGACCAAATTTCCCATCGAATTGAGACACCGCTTCTAGAAGGCTACGGGCCCGATGGTCTGATTCCTGAGAACCGATGGCGGGGATAGAGTTTTTCCCTTCCAGGCAAACATCACAACTGTGACAAGGAGGGTGATAATCCTGTCCGAAGTAGGACAAAAGGACCTGACGGCGGCAGCGTGGGCCTGTGGCATAGTCCACAATCTGATTGAGCCGGATGTAGGTCTGCTCTCGACGGGCATCTAGGGCGCGACGGTCCACCTTGGGGCTATTGACCGCACGGGTTGTTTTGTAGTGACCAGAAGTGACCTCTGTAACCCAGTTCTGGTCTAACAAAAGTTTTAAGGCCGCATTCGCCTTGGTTTCATCTTTGGATTCAAACTCAGCGCGGATATCTTCTCGGGAAATCGGTTCTGGGCTGCGATGAATACCGCGGTAAACGGTACGAATATCGCTATCTTCTGGATAGTCCCGGTCAATCAGAAACTTTTGGATTTGATAATCTTTGGGAACATAAAATAAAGTGCACTGACTGGCCTCTCCATCTCGTCCAGCGCGTCCTGCTTCTTGATAGTAATTCTCTAAAGAAGTGGGCAGATTGTAGTGAATAACCTGACGGACATCGGGTTTGTCTACGCCCATCCCAAAAGCGACAGTGGCTACCAGAATCCTCAGCTTATCTTGTTGAAATTGTTCCTGGACTTGGGCTCGTATCTCATTGCTGATGCCCGCATGGTAGACCCCCGTGGGAATGCCTTCCTGCTCTAGCCAAACGCCTAATCGGTCTGCTTCTGCCCGGCTACTGACATAAATAATGGTGGCCCCCGGATTTTCTTGCAGCAGATGCAGGACTTCCCGGTCTTTTGCCTTTTGGTCCGGGGGTTGGCGGCAGATCAGGGTGAGATTGGGGCGGTCGAAGTCTGCACTAACTTCTTTGAGAGGGCGTCTTAGGCTTTCTATGATGTCCTTGCGGACTCGGGGCGTGGCGGTAGCGGTCAGGGCAAGAACGGTCGTTTCTCCGAGGGCATCTAGGCGATCTGCCAAGTTGCGATAGTCAGGCCGAAAATCATGGCCCCATTGACTGACACAGTGGGCTTCGTCAATGACAAAGAGGCTGATGGTCAGTTCCTCTAGGAGTTCCTGGAAGCGAGGGTCCCCAAAACGTTCTGGAGCGACATAGAGTAATTTGTATTGACCTTGGCGTATGCCCCGCAAGCGTTCATAGACTTCACTGGCACTTAGCGAACTGTTCAAATAGGTGGCTTGATGGATGCCGCGACGGGCTAAACCCTGCACTTGGTCCTGCATCAAGGCAATCAAGGGCGAGATCACTAAGGCGGTGCCTGGAGCCATCAGGGCGGGGAGCTGATAGCACAGGGATTTGCCTCGACCCGTGGGCAAGACGGCCAGGGTATGTTCACCAGCCAGGACCTGTTCGATAACCTGGCGCTGTCCGGCCCGAAAATCCGTAAAGCCAAAATGCTGTTGTAACGCTTGAGTGAGACCATCCATGATCTAAATGCTAACCCTACGCACGCCCAAACCACGCGGATAAGACACTATCCAAAATAGCCATTCCCTCATGCCTCCTATGCTGCCCACGGTTTAATTCAGGGTTCAGGAATCGGTTTTTCTCTACATTGTTACTACAATGGGCTTACTAAGCTCAAAACACAACCATGGTTGCTGTTCGTCCGCGTCATTTTACTGTTAGCGAATATCATCGCATGAGCGAATTTGGCATTCTCCCATCTGGCGAGCGTACTGAACTTTTGAATGGACAGATTGTTACGATGGCAGCCAAAGGCACCGCCCATAGTTCCGCTGTTCTCTTAACGCAGGACTTCTTCAAGGAACGCTTAGGGCGCAAGGTGTTTGTTAAATCCCAAGACCCGATCCATCTCAGCGATGATTCTGAGCCGGAGCCGGATGTGGTGATTGCGCTTCGTGACCCCCTCGCCTACAGTACGCATCATCCGACAGTGACGGAAGTGCTTTTGGTGATTGAGGTGGCCGATTCTAGCCTGAAGTACGACCTGGAAACGAAAACTTTGGCCTATGCAAAAGCAGGAATCTCAGAATATTGGGTGCTGGATGTCCTTGACCGCAAACTCCACGTTTTCCGGCAACCTAGCGAATTAGGCTATCAAGCTCAGACGATTCTGGCGGAAACGTTAGACATCACACCGCTGGCTTTTCCTGACTGTATCGTTGCTATCCGAGCACTGTTACCGCCGACAATGCTCACCAAGGAGTGAAAAGTATTTTGTCGCGTTTGGCCATCCATTTCCTGCCCCCTAACCAGTGATTATACAGTTTCTGGATATCTCCACGGGGAGAATATCAGCGCATTTGTAAGGATAGATAGCACAAGCAGCCAGGAACAAATTCCCAGAGATTGATGCTAGATACGACGAAGTACTGAGGTCGCGGTTTGAAAATCGATGACCGGCTCCCGTCGTATTGTCGCCAGCAGGATGATTTGGCTGAGATCAGCATCCGCTTGAAAGCGCACTTTCAATGGTGGGTGGGCTTATACCGCCTGCCCGCGGAAATCCGCGAGCTTTTGATAGAACATTGGGTCCTGCTTTAGGCCGTCTGGCCGCACCAAAACGCATAAACGAGAGTCTAGCGGAACTCGTTTACCGGCTAGCCTTTACACACCATCTATTTTTTCAACGTACTGCTTGTTCATGGGCTTTTCTCTCCAGCAGTGTGCCAATTTATTTTCCAACCTACGGCTTTTCTAGCAGTGGCTAACCTCAGCTTAGATTTTTAGTCTGGATTATCCTTATAAGTGGTGACAGTAGATGACAGATAAATCTGGCAATACTGCATTAAGAACCCTGTCTAAGGTAACAGGGTTCATGTTTAATTTTTATCTTACTTATAGGTGCTTCATGAAGCNTGGGATCTCACGGGGCATCTTTATTATAGAGGAGCAGCGANAGCACTAACGCAAGAGCGCTGAAGTAGAAAATATGAGACACACNTATTATGACTTTCTTGGATTAGAAATGACTGCAACCGCAGCTGAAATTAAACAAGTTTACAGACAATATGCACTCCAGTATAATCCTGATAAAAATGATGAAGATAAAGAATCCAAGGAGTACTATAAGCGCCTGAAAGAGGCATATACAGTTCTCAGTGATGAAGAGACTCGACGAGCCTATGATGCTATTTTGAGAGCGAATAGTGTTCCGGAAATGGCAGAGGAGAACGCTCTTGAAGATGAGGCAGAAGTGGGCATCTTCATGGAAGAGATGGTCTATCTCACAGAACAGTTAACCAATCAGAATCTATCTCCCTATGCAATATTCTCTGAATTAGTAAAGCGGGGCTGCCCTGGAAGCCTCGCCTATATGTTGACAGAAACTGTTGACTCCCACCGCAAGCTAGCTGTCTATAGAACTTCCATGATTGCATTCTTGCAGGCTGTATGCTGGATAACACTCGGTAGTCTAATTATATTTGCCCTTTATTTTTTGGCAAAACCTGTTGAAATCTTTATACTTGCCCTTGCCCTATCCCTGTTGCTATTTGGAGTTTGGCATTGTCTACGAGCAGCATTTTATTTAGTTACAGGAAAATTGCCTACGCAGACGACATAGAACAGTTAGAGAGCAGAGTGTCTGAGCAACTTATTTGCACCATCGACTCAACTCGGTGTTTATTGATGCTTACCGAACCATGGCTCATTTTGTCTCTGATTACTCAGACTGATTCGGACTCGAGCCGATATGGCTTTGAGATTGAGATCATATGAGATTACTCTCAAACTCCTACCTGACAAGGCTTATCGAGCATGCTGCAATATCTGAGATATCCTAGAAATATGACTAGCCATCTTAAAAAAACCGTTAAAGCCCTGCTTGAAGAACGATTTAAACAACATCGTTTTGATGATCCCAACAACCAAATGCCTGTAACGAACTTTTGGCCCGTGGACCAAGCCATTCAGTTCCATATCGAGCGGCATGATGTCACCCATATTCTAATGGAGGCCGATAATATGCCTCTGGGAGAGGCCTACGTTGGTGGGGCAGAAGCAGCCTCTTTGGGAATTCCCCGCCTCGCTGCCATTATTGGGTTCGATATCCTCTGTCGTCTGGCCCCGACTTTCCGTGTGATTCGCAGAAGAGAAATGCTCCGGACAATGCTCAAGGGTTATGATGCCCAATTTCAAAAAGCGATGCCCATTGTCACAGGACAAGCTCAGGTTTATGACCTCGAAAAAGTTTTGGATATGACCTTAGAAGAAGCCCAAGCGTACACCCGGATCAAGCCAATGGAGAAAAGAAATTCTTTGAGGACTAAAGCCCTTAGCCTTCAGGGACGCTCCAAGTCCCAACCAACCAAAATCTCCGGTAACGCTAACGCCAGATGATAGGGGTCTACGCCCAGGACAGAGCGTTGCCGCGCTAAATAAATCCCAGCTTGGCTGTGCCACCATACCCCAGTGCAGGCAGCCTCAAAAGAGTCGAGTCCTTGGGCAATCAGTCCCGTGATCAGTCCAGCCAAGACATCTCCCGAGCCTCCACGGGCTAGNGCTGGCGTACTTTCAATATTCACCCGCACGGGTCCNTGGGGATGAGCAATAACGGTCCTCGCCCCTTTGAGGACAACCACCGCCCTGGATTGTTTAGCAGCTTCTTGNGCCGCCTCGATACGATCTTCCAGTTCGATATCAGGAAANAANCGCTTAAATTCCCCGACATGGGGTGTCAGGACTATGGGTATTNCTGCTTCCTGCAACCAGGGGAGATGGCCCACCAGACTGCTCAGTGCTCCGGCATCGAGCACCATAGGAATATGACTTGTCTTCAAGATCCCCTGGAGCATGCTCGGGTTAGAGAGCATTCCTGGACCGCATAGCAACGCCTGGAAATCGGAAAAATCACCTTGGACCTCAGTAGGACGCACCAGAACTGCATCCGGCAGGTGGGTTATTACTAAGGACCGCAAGCTATCAGCCACGGCCATGGTTACCAAACCGACCCCACTGGCTCTACATCCCAAACCAGCTAAGATACCAGCCCCAGGATATTCTGGAGAGCCGGCCAGGACCAATGCTTTTCCCACCTGATACTTGTGCGTGGCAAGAGGACGTTCCAGGGGAAGCATTGGGTACATTGTGGAAGCGTCCAAGGTCTGAACGAGTGGAATACTTCCCAAAATTTGTTGCATGCAGCCCTGAGAGAAACCTATATCAATCAGCTCCGAGGCTCCGGTGTACTCAAGGGCGTGGTCTTGTAAGATACCCCGCTTCCATAACCCCAGGCAAAATGTCCGCTGGGCTTTAATGGTTGTGCCTAGGGCTTGTCCTGTATCTGTATGCAAACCAGAGGGCACGTCCACACTGACCATAGGTGATGGATGGTGATTCGCCCATGCAATCGCTTCGGCGTAGGCTCCTTCCGGAGCACGTTCCAGCCCAAAGCCAAAAATTCCATCGACCAACAGCGTAGAGTCGGCCAAAGCGGAGATGTCCGTAACAACATGCCCGCCCACATGCTCAAAGTAGCTCTGGTGAGCCTGCGTCAAATCTTTGCCGGGTTTTAGGAGCCAAGCCCAAACTTCTCGGCCTTCCAAAAGTAATTCTCTACCGACGACTAAAGCATCGGCTCCGTTATGGCCTGGGCCGACGAGCAATCCCACCCGTGGATAAGTAGATCGAGGATAGTAGTGCGTGATGCGCTCAAAAAGCAAATATCCCACCTTTTCCATCAAGGCTGCCACAGGCATACCCCAAGCGAAGGTGAGATGCTCTACTTCACGGATTTGTTGTGTGGTGACTATTGCAGTCAGCATCTAGCCGACTCCTGACTACCAATCAGCCAGCCCTAACCCGCTCTACCAAGGATGAGATTCAGAATAATTCCCTGGGAAACAAAAAGGCCAAAGGCAAAAATAGCTCCGCCGACGCCCCCAATCAAGAAGCCTGCAGCAAAGTTGCTCCAACCTTCTGCCCCAAAGATATCGTCCTTGGCTTGCGTGGTGGCATAGAGAGAAAGTCCTATCGTACCAATCACAACCAATAACCCTGCGGCAATTAGCCCGATAATCGGCCCAGCAGGCGTGCTACGCAGAGGGCCTAAGAGGGCAAAAGGACCAAATAGCCAGTACCCATGGGCCATCCCAACTTCTAAGCCTCGAAATAGAGGAGATACCCCCTTCCGATTGATCGGCAGGTTATCAATAAAAAACTTAAGCCCAGGGGAATTGTTCACAGGGGTGAACAAATTAGCCGACTGAGGGTCATCCGTGTATATGTAGCGGGATTGCATGCAGAAAAACCTTTCCTACTTTTGCCTTGACCATATAGTACGTTTATATGCTTTTAGACAACGAGGCTCTGTCACACTCTGTAACAACAAATTAAATAACTTAAGGGCGTGGCAGTAGGGTGGAGGCAGGCAGAGGGGCCAGAGGAACGTTTCTCGGGATAAGGACGGCTAAGCCATTGGGAAGTAGACGTTCTTGGCCCCCACTGGGTCGGTTACGCACTTTCCCCCCCAGATAGAAGGTGGTAGACCCACCGCCATCCAGATTGAGGGCATCTACAGCCCCCAGACTTTGCATGAAATTGGTCGCTTCCTCCAAAGTCATACCTTTGGCATCGGTTTGCCGACCATCTACTGTGACCAGCAAGATAGTCCCATCGCCCCTACGCCCGAGCAGGGTACGAGGGGCTTTACCGATCAGTACATCTGGTTGAAACCGTTCACGTTTGCCATCCAAAACACTCTTACCATCCTGGAGTAATAACGGCCCACCTCCGAGGATATTGGGCAAAGCTTCTACTCCAGGGTCAGCGGCTCCATGGGTAAGCGTAACGGAGAATCCTCCTTGGCTTCTATCCATCAAAAGAGGACGTCCTGTTCCCCTAGCAACAAGGAGGTAACCTTGGGCAGGAATCGGTACAGCGGTGCCCACAGCCTCCAGCTCAGAAGCAGGAGCTGCTTTTCCTTCAACCACAGGAATCACGATTTCGCCTTGGGTTCGGGTCTGATAAACGGCTCCCCAAAGCGCAGTATAGGCAGCCACCCCTGATTCCACATAAGCCGTGTTAAAGCCCACCAAAGGCACCGTAGTCTGCGTTCCCGCTCCATCCGTCCATTGACTAATGCCGGTAAATCCTACACGGCCAAAACGCCAAGTTCCTCCATTCCCCCACGCGACCGCTCCTCGTTCCAAAATCGGGCTAGAGAGCCATTGCCCCTCTCGCTTAATTGCTCCCACAGGCTGGCCTATTTTGAGGTTAAAGTAGCCCCCATTGATTCCTGCCGCAGCTTGGGCATTCTGTCCCATTTGGGAAAGCGCGGAGGCTCTCCCCTGCATGGTCATTGGTAGCACGGGATAGGTTCTATCGAGTTCTAAAATATGGATGCGCTGAGGAACAGGCGTCTGCGTAATCAGCTTGCGATAGACCAGTCCTTTGGCCCAGACCTGCCGCGATTCACAGTTCTGGCGATAGTCCAAGGTCATGGGAGATGGTTGGTCAAGGCTAACGGTGGGCGGTAGCACGGGTAACGTGATATCCAAAAATTCTCCCTGCGGATTCACTTGCCATCCCAGGGCACTGAGCGGGGCCACATCCAGATAACGATTCGTCAGCCACTGGTCGGTGCCCTGCCAGACTACGGGTAACGCGACAACTTGGCCCAGCCAACGCACAGGTTGCACTTCTGGGCTGTCACTATTCAAAAGCTCTAATCCCATCTGCTCTTCGAGCCACCAGTCTGCGATGGTTACCGGATGCTCTGCCGTGCTAGACCAAGGAGCGGTTACTTTGAGTTCACCGTTAACCCGGATAGTATTCAATCCCCAAGCACTGTTGCCCCAAAAGTTCAAAAGCAGGCTAGAGAGGACGATTCCCCGCACTAAGGGTTTACGGAGCAGGGGAGATAGAGCCATAGTGGTGCGTAGGTTGGATGTCATAGCGAAAAACTAGAAGAACTAGAAGAACTAAATGGAAGAATTGTTTCTGGCCCGTCATGGGCACACCCGTTTGAATATAGAGCACCGCTTCAACGGTCAAAATGAAGACCCATTGTTGCCCAAGGGAATTGAAGCAGCCCAACGATTGGCCCAGTGGTTGGACAAACAGACCGTACCTGATTCGCTCGTTCTCATTTCTAGCCCGCTTAGACGCGCAGTGCAAACAGCAGAAATTCTTCAAGAAGTCCTACCAGGAAAACCGGAACTTCATTGTGATTATCGACTAGCAGAAACAAATTTTGGTACCTGGGAAGGTCTGAGCGGAGATGAATTAGAAGCTCACTATCCTGGCGCTTTAAATGAATGGCGTGCCAAACCTCTAGATTTCCCCTTCCCTGATGGAGAAACAGCCCGCCAGACTGCTCATAGGGCTATTACCTGTCTTCAAGATTGGCGCAGTAAAGTCCCTGACCAACCTATTTTCCTAGTGAGTCACGGAGGACCGATCCGCGCTCTTGTCTTGGACTTAATCGGGGCCCCTCTGGAGTTCTACTGGAATCTGAATCCACCCTGGGCTTCTCTCAGTGTGGTGGAATTGGGCCAAGCCTATAACCGCTTACGCTACTTTGGTCAGACGGGGTAGGTTTTTAGACTATTCTCTTAAAGAGAACATACTGAATTCAGGCTACGACCTTTCTGGAAGTGCACGGCAATGGTACAAGCGATTGAAGGAATTGATAAAAACGCTTCCATCCAATTGCCTGAGACACCATCAGGTATATCTGTAAGTCGAGTTGTTGTGACTCTTTTAGGAAGACCAATCTCTATGAGCGTTTAGTAGCAAACGAGAGCTACTTGCTGTCAGATTGCTGGAATCCACGTGGGTTGTAGAACGGGCGAAGGAATCTCACTTCAGAAGATGTTTATGTACTGCTAGAAATTCCCCTAGCACAGCCAAATCGCCCATAGCAAAAATGATAGCGCCAACCAACAGAAGCGCTTCTATGATGGAATGAGCTCACTATAATTTCTGCTTTATGAAGCTTACTCGCCTTGAACTGAACTCCTGGATTATCGAGATCGCAGGGCAAGTCATCCTTGTTGATCCTTGGCTGGTCGATCCAATGACATTCTTTGGTTCTCCTTGGCTATTCAAAGCAACCCACAAGGGACCTCAAACCTACACGCCTACGACGCTACCGAAGGTGGATTTAATCCTGCTTTCACAGTCATTCGATGACCATTGCCATAAACCAACCCTAGAACAGCTTGACCACAGCATTCCCGTCGTTGCTTCTCCTGCCGCCGCCAAGATAGTCCGAGACTTAGGCTACACCCATGTGATCTCCCTCACCACTTGGCAAAAGTATGGAGGCACCAATGGGTTAGAAATTACGGCGATGCCTAGCGCCCCAGCTTCTTCCGGTGGAGAAAATGGTTATCTGCTGAAAGGCGGAGCTGAAAGTTTGTACTATGAACCCCATATTTTTCCCGCCAACCAAGCCATCGCTTCTTATATATCAAACCTGGATGTGGCGATTGCTCCTGTCGTTGGGCAAATCTTTCCGCTGATTGGACAGGTGATTATGGGGCCTCAAGAAGCTCTAAGCATGGTTAAAACCCTACGGCCCCGCGTTGTCATGTCCACCGGGAATGGAAATGTCCATATTGAAGGGCTTTTGATCAAAGGCGTTAGACCCGTGGGAAGCTTTGAAGAGTTCGCAGCCTTGCTCAAAGAATCAGGTCTACCCACCAAGTTTTTGACGCCCCAGGGTGGAGAGACCGTGGTCCTGGAAAAAGCGGCTTCATAGCTAGACGATTTTGCATTCGCTAGATGTCTGTAGTCATGACCATGGGCCCTTCAGCACTGGTGGAGGGAGATAAGCTGGGCTCTAACGTAACTACTAGAGGTGCTTTAACGAGGGCCTCCTCCATGGGCAGCTTCAAAAATACTGTCCCTTTAGGGTCAGGCGTGAATTGACCGCAGGGAAACTTTTTGCCCTTGATCACCGCCCATAAACGGTATACCTGCTCTTTCGGTATGGGAGCCAAATTCTTCAAGACGAGAACAGCGTCCTTGTCGCTAGGGGTAACTACCAAATTTCCTGAGGCCTCAGAACTAGGCGTAGAAGATCTAAGAGTAACGAGACGAGTATTCGTTTGCTGGAGCATCGATACGATGGATTGCTGCTGCGCTAACTGTTCTTGGGTCGTTTGCAATTCTTGCCGCAGACGGTAACTATCCAAGCCCACCAGTACTAGAGCGATAACGGCAGCGGCACTCCCGGCCCAGGAGAGCCAAGCTACAGAACGACGGGAAGCTAAGGTAGACAGGTCTATCACCTGGGCCGTCTGCTGTTCGGCTGCGACCAAAAGTTGGTTCCGTAGCCGGGGAGATGGTATGGCCTCTGGGAGTGCATAGGGTGTCAGGGCCAAGGTTTCTTTCAAACGGCGGATTTCCGCCGCAACGAGTTCAGGGCGTTCCTGCAAAAGTTGGTCGAAGGCCTTCTTCTCTTCTAGAGAGAGGTCTTCCAATACGTAGCCGGCAACTAACTCTTCCCACATTTCTAATGGCTGCATATCCATGATGGCTACCTCGTAGAGCCCTGGGAGTTTTCAATCATCATCTTGTTTATTCCCTTGATTCACTGTGTCACCCTTTCCCGAATATTCGTTTAACCAACGAAATCATTTAAAATTCTTTTCAGTTTGATCAGTCCCTGGCGTGCCTGAGTTTTGACGGTGCCCAGAGGAGTATTTAATTTTTGGGCAATTTCAGACTGGCTCATCCCGGAATAGTAGGCCATCTCCAATACCCGACGCTGGCTTTCGGGAAGCGTTGTCATCGCTTCTTGAACACGCTGGGCACGCTCCTCGGTGGAAGCCAATTCTAGGGGAGTAGGGACTGTGGGTAATACTTCAAGATTTTGTCCCCAGCGTTCGATAGAACGTTGTTTGGCTCCTTGGGAACGAATACGGTCAATCGCTCTTGAACGGGTCAACGTCATCAGAAAGCTATTGAGAGAACCTCGCGTTGGGTCATACCGTCCTTTTTGCCACAGCAAAAGAAAAACTTCCTGAGTAAGGTCTTCCGCAGACTGGGGATTTGCGAGGATCTTGAGTGCCAAGCGGTAGACAACTCCTCCGTAACGATCGTAGAGAACACCAAGGGCTGAAATATCTCCTACTTTTAAGGCCTGGAACACCTCGGGGTCCGTCCGGGTTGACAGGTTCATAATCGGCATCCTGCAGCCACATGATTCATTAGAACAGATAAGCAGTCCTAGCCTCTAAGTCGAACTGCAGACGGCTGGAGAAATCTGCTGGTCCATAGATGTTAAACGTGGCTACTAGGTATCTGCAGAACCTGACATCGAAGCAATGATCTTGTTCGCCTGCGTTAACCGCTGCGCTACCTCTTTGTGGGCGAGCAATAACGCTATAGTCGGTACCAGCTCCGGCCCACTTTTTGTCCCGGTAAGAGCCATACGTAAGGTTTTCATCACTAAGCCCTTTTTTACGCCAAGAGCACTGATCTGCTCCTGGATGGCGGCTTGAATTTTCTCTTCTAGCTTTTTCCAGAGGTCCTCTTGCATCGGAAGGTCTTCTTTTTCCCATTCTCTGAACAGCTTCTCAAAGGTCTGGATAATAATGCCAACGTTCGGTTGTTTGAGGTGGTCTAGGGCCTCTTGTTCAAACGTAGGCTCCACAAAGAACGTCTGTGCCATCGCAGGGGCTTCGGTTGTTCTGTTTAAGCTCTGACCGAGGAGCGCACAAAGACCTTCCAGCCATACGGCATCATCGGGAACTTCATAGCCTGCAGCCTGCCAGACCGGAAGAAGCTGTTGACTTAATTCAGAGGGGGCAAGACGACGCAGATGTTGGCCATTCAGCCAGTTGAGCTTATCCCAGTCGAATTTGGCACCCGCTTTATTGACACGGTCGAAGCTAAAGTGTTGAGCAGCTTGATCGAGACTAAAGATTTCTTCCATCACTCCCTCAGGGGGTGACCAGCCCAACAGCGTCATATAGTTCGCAAGAGCCTCTGCGGAGTAGCCCATAGTCTGAAAATCTGCAATCGAAGTTACTCCATCCCGTTTAGAAAGTTTGGCCCCTGCTTGGTTCAGGATGAGCGGCGTATGAGCAAACTCAGGTACTGCGGCTCCTAAGGCTTCATAAAGCAGGATTTGCTTAGGGGTATTGCTGATATGGTCTTCCCCACGGATCACGTGGCTGATTTTCATGTCGATATCATCAACCACGACTACAAAGTTATACAGAGGCTGACCAATATCACTTCCTTCAGAGGCGCGGGCAATGACCATATCCCCACCCAGATCCCGACCCTTCCAGCTAACCTTGCCCCGCACTAAGTCAGTCCAAGCAATCTCTCGGTCGTCCTCAATCTTGAAGCGGATTACAGGCTTACGACCTTCGGCTTTAAAAGCGGCTTCTTGCTCAGCCGTTAGATCGCGATGACGATTATCGTAACGAGGGGCCTCATGGTTTGCCTTCTGCACTTCCCTCATCGCCTCGAGTTCTTCGGGAGTGTCATAAGCCCGATAGGCTAACCCTTTATCAAGTAATGCTTGGATCTTTTGACGGTAGAGATCGATCCGCTGACTCTGGAAGAACGGCCCTTCATCCCAGTTCAGACCCAACCACTTCAAGCCCTCCAGGATATTTTCGGTGAATTCTGGCCGTGAACGCTCTAGATCGGTATCCTCAATCCGCAATACAAATTGCCCCTGGAGATGACGGGCAAAGAGATAGTTGAATACAGCGGTGCGGGCAGTCCCGATATGAAGATTTCCCGTAGGAGAAGGGGCGATACGGACACGTACAGTCATGATGGAGCGCTAAAGGGCCTTTCTATTGTATGTAGAGAAAGCCCTCCTCCAAAAGCTGAATTCTCACGTGGAATGGAAGATTAACCATAATGAGCAAAAGAATCTTTGGGGGCCAGTCCCTGAAAAATTTCAGGATGAACTACTTCGGCTACGATTTCTAAAGAATCCACTAAGCGGGGACCAGGCCGATTAAAGTAGCTATTGCCATCAGCGGCATAGACCCGTTGGTTTTGAACAGCTTTCAGTTTCGACCAGGCAGGATGGGCTGTCAGGGTAGGCATTTCTTGGAGCGTACGCTCTAAAGAGAACCCACAAGGCATCACTAAAATTACTTCCGGAGCAAAATCGACCAGGGTATCCCAACGCATCCGGTGAGAAGGAGCCGAGGTGGTATCCATCGGCATTCCGCCCGCCAGGCGCACCAATTCAGGATTCCATTGCCCAGCACTGTAGAGGGGCTCGATCCATTCCAAGAGGGCTACTTTCACAGGGGTTACGGGCTGCACTGTTTCGACTACCTGCGCGACCCGTTGGCGCAAATGGGCAATCACCTCTAGTGCTCGTTCTGGGCATCCTGCCGCCTGGGCTATAGCCTGAATACTTTCATACATCTCTTCTAGAGAAGTAGGTTCAGCCGAGAGGAGCTGGGGACGGGGATTCAGGGTGGCAACCACCCGTTCTACTAGAGAATAAGAAACCGCACACACATCACATAATTTTTGGGTCAGGACCAAATCGGGTTTAAGGGCTTTGAAGGTCTCGATATCCAGAGCGTACAGGCCATCAGCCTTCTCAAAACGAGCATTGACTTGAGTTTCAATGGACGCACTACTCGCGTTTATATCGATCGAACTAGAGGTGAGTCGGGGCTTNGTCTTGACTGAATCTGGATAGTCGCATTCATGGNTAACTCCGATGGTTTCAGCCTCTAGCTGTAAGACCGCCAGAATTTCAGTCAGGCTGGGGAGTAAAGAAATGATCCGCACAGAAAGAACCTATCCGGCTACGGCCTGTAATCCCTGTTGCAGAAAACTTAAAAGTAAGAAGGCCAAGATCGGAGAAAGATCAAGTCCGCCAATGGGGGGGATGACTTGACGGAAAAGATTGAGGTAAGGGTCCGTCAACTGAGCCAAGGTGGCCCAAGGTTGACCAGACCAGTCCTGGATGAACCAAGTGGCGAGAACCCGCACCGTGAGGATAACAATGTAAATTTGGAGAAAATTCACAAGGGTAATAACAATGGATTCCATCTGAGTTTGTTGCCTTCAGTTAAGATTCTTCTACCAGCATAATACTTTTGACTTTGTTCCCGCCCCTCATGGTTGGAAATTTTTTGTTCGGAATTCTTTCGCAGAGCAGGCCTAAAGATCAGTCTTGAATAAGGCTACCCTGCCCTTAGACCCGTGTAGCAGCGAATGTATCCGAATCCTTGCAAAGTCTAAAACTACGTTGTTTGCTTAGAGAATTTCGCGAGGAGAAGAGGGATCTTCTTCAATTTTCGTATGATTGCTGGTGCCGAATTTGTCCCTCGCTTGTTCAATCGCTTCATTGAGCTGGGCAATTTTGACATTAATACTCTGGCGAGCGTCGCTAATCACTTTATCCGCGCTCTGCTGTACTTCTTCCAACACCACTTGCGGATCGGAGGCAGAAGCATAATCTTTCTTTCTCGCTCTACGAATGCGTCTAGAAGTCTCAGTGCTGCGCGAGTCTGATTTTGGGGAAGGGGCAGTCAACAAATACCCAACTAATCCCCCGGTCAGCCCTCCTAAAAGAGCACCAATAGCAAGGCCACTATAGAAACGGTCTTGGCTATCTGCCATGGATTCTCCCTCTTTACTAACTAACCTTACCCACTAATCTATAGGATAACCCCTCGTGGACTGGGATGATAAGTCCCTAAGAGGGCAGGTCCTTGCGCTCCGGTAACTCCTGGCAAATTTCCGGGTAATCCCGCTTGATAGAGGACAGCCAACAGGGCGAAAGCAATCGCTTCTTTAGCATCTGCATGAGGGACCAAGCTAACTTTTGCGGGATCCAGTAATTCCTGCAAACGGGTAAGCAGATACTGGTTGTGAACGCCCCCGCCTCCGAGGAGGACTTCTTCTGGCCTGTGGGGTAAAAAAGCACGATAGCTGTCCGCAACAGAACGAGCCGTCCATTCTGTGAGCGTCGCCAAGAGGTCTGCTCCGGAGAGTCCCCAGCCCAGGACTCTCTCTAGATAGGCTTTCCCAAAATATTCTCGTCCCGTGGACTTGGGTGGTTTGCGCTTGAGATAGGGGTCTTTTAGTAGCTTGGCTAAATACTCTGGCTTTACCAGCCCTTGGCTGGCCCAGATGCCACCTTGGTCATAGGTCTGTTTACCCTCAGTCAAATAGCTGACCACGCCATCGAGGAGCATATTCCCTGGTCCTGTATCAAAAGCGAGGACCGCATCGCGGTCTTGATAGGGGAGATAAGTCACATTGCCAATCCCGCCCAAATTTTGCACACAGACGACTTTATCCTTCTGGCTATAGAGCATGAAATCAATGATCGGCACCAAAGGCGCACCTTGACCTCCTCGGGCCATATCCGCTGCCCGAAAGTCGCTAACCGTAGGAATGCCCGTCTGCTGGGCAATGATAGTTCCTGAGCCTAGTTGCAGACTAAATCCCAGAGCCGGTTCTAGGGGAGGTTGATGATGCACCGTCTGACCGTGAGAACCAATCAGCGCGATGTCCTCAGGGGAAAAACCTGTTTGTTGCGTAAGTGTCAACGCGCTTTGGGCGAAAGCAATACCGATCGCTTGGTCAAGGGCCCCAAAAGCTTCAGGGGTGATCGCTTTACCTTCGGCAATCGCTAGGATTTCTTGTTTCAAAGTTTTGCTATAGGGTGTACATTGCTCCCCAAGCAGTTCGATGGACAGATCATAGCCCTCGCCTTCCACTCGGACTAAGGCGGTGTCAATGCCATCACAAGAAGTACCACTCATCAGACCAATCACTAGCATCTCTTTGGCATCTACAAGCACCCTCAGCACTCCGTAAGCTTTTTTATAAGACCCACCCTGCGGGTAGGCCGTAGGCCGTGAGCAGCAGACTACATCCCAGTTACTTAATACCAGAGAGAACAATTTTTCCAATAGTCTGGCCTGATTCAAGTTGGGCATGGGCCTTTGCTAAGTTCTCGGGCGTTAGAGGACCCAGCATTTCGGTGAGCGTCATCTTGATGATTCCCTGGTCAACCAAGTCTGCTACTCGGTCGAGTACATCGTGCTGAGACTGGATATCTTCTGTTCCATACATGGATTTGGTAAACATCAACTCCCAGGCAAAGGTAGCACTCTTGTTCTTGAGCAGATTCATATCTAGTGGGGCTCTGTTCTCAACAATGGAGCAGATTTTCCCCTGAGGCTTAATGACCTCTGCCATATTGGAAAAATGCAGGTCTGTGTCATTAAAGCAGAGAATATAATCCACTTCCTGGAGACCCAATGTTTTTAATGCACTGGAAAATTGTTCGTGGTGATTGATGCAATGATCGGCCCCCAGATATTGGCACCAGGCGATGGACTCAGGTCTGGATGCTGTGGCAATCACCTGTAATCCGGCCACTTGTTTCGCTAACTGAATCGCGATGGAACCGACCCCGCCCGCTCCCCCAATGATGAGCACGGTCCTGCTCTGATTTTTGGTAGTTTTTTGCGGTTCCACGCCCAAGCGTTCAAAGAGAGCTTCCCAAGCAGTGATCGCAGTTAAGGGCAAGGCTGCTGCTTCTTCAAAGGAAAAACTGGTGGGCTTGCGACCGACTATGCGTTCATCCACCAACTGATATTCACTATTCGAGCCAGGTCGGCGAATACTCCCGGCATAGAAGACTTCATCGCCCACTTGGAATAAAGAGACGTCTTCCCCTATTTGTTCGACAACCCCGGCAGCGTCCCAGCCCAGAATGCGGGGTGAGTCCTGAATTTGTTTGACGGAGGACCGAACTTTGCAATCTACAGGGTTAACCGAAACCGCCTTAACGCGAACGAGTAAATCTTTGCCCGTGGGATTCGGTTTGTCCAGTTCAACTTCAGCGAAACAATCAGGAGCATCTGTGGGCAGATATTGATAGACACCAATGGCTTTCATCAGGATTCCTCCGAGAGACCCCGCGCTTCTTTAAGCCGAGGACATTGAGCGGGGTACTGCCCCGCTTAGGGATTCAACTTAGTTTCTCATCATCCCAGGATATGGGGTCTTCTGAGGGTTCTAGGTGGGTTGTGACATCTGTTCCTGGAAGTGCTAGGGTGATCCCCTGTTCGATGGCTTCACAGACATCATGACCTCGCTGAACCGTCCAAGCTCCCGGAACCAATACATGAAACGATACAAAACGACGGGCACCCGCAACGCGCGTTCGCAGGGCGTGGAACTGGATCCCCTGAGTTTCATATTCACTCATAATGAGCGCAATCGCCTTTTGTTCCTCGTCAGGGATCGCGGAATCGAGTAAACCAGACCCAGTTTCTCCGAGAAGTTTGAATCCAGTCCAAACAATGTTGGCCGCCACCAGTAGGGCAACAATCGGGTCAAGCACGAGCCAGCCCGTTACGCTCACCAGCCCAATCCCCAGCACCACGCCCACCGATGTCCACACATCTGTTAGCAAGTGATGGGCATCTGCCCGTAGGGTGATGGAGCGGAGCCGTTGGCTAGCCTGGAGCAAAATCCAGGCGACTCCACCATTGATTGCTGTTGCTAACAGCACTAACGCTAACCCCAATCCCGCCTGCTCAATCGGCTGGGGATGGGAAAGACGCTCCCCGGCGGCAATGGCAATGCTTCCAGCAGCTACCAAAATTAAGAGTCCTTCTAGAGCACTAGAAAAATACTCCGCTTTTGAATGGCCAAAGGTGTGCTTAGCGTCGGGCGGCTTGGCGGCATAGGACAAAGCCCAAAAGGCAGCGATCGCCGCCGCCAAGTTCACAATCGACTCAAAGGCATCGGACAGCAAACCCACAGAACCCGTCAGCGCATAGGCTCCAAACTTCAGCCCAATAGTAAGTACGGCTGCACCCATGGATAGAGCAGCGTAGGAGCGGGCTGAAGGACTAGGCTTGACAGATAGGCTCATACTTTTATCATCATCTAGACATAACGTTATTGGACCAAAGCCATATTTATATTGACTAGGGTCGTTTCCAAGATGGTTTTAAACTATAACCGAAGGACAGAGGTGCTTGGGGTAAAACCATGAAGATTCTGGTAGTAGAAGACGATGAGTTCACTGCTGGAGCGCTCACTTCCATCCTGGATAAGCACCGCTACACCGTCGAAGTGGCCTCAGATGGTCAAGCCGCCTGGGGTATGGTGCAAGCTTTTGGGTACGACCTGATCTTGCTGGATGTAATGTTACCGAAGCTCGATGGGATTAGTCTCTGTCAAAAAATGCGGACAGAGGGCTATCAAATGCCCATTCTATTGTTAACAGGACGAGACAGCAGCCACGATAAGGCGATTGGGTTAGATGCTGGTGCCGATGATTATGTAATCAAGCCCTTTAGTGAAGAGGAATTGATGGCCCGCATCAGAGCTTTGCTCCGTCGAGGGGGGCCGACCGCTCAACCTATTCTGGAATGGGGCGGTCTGCACCTGGATCCCAGTACCTGTGAGGTATCCTATGGAACTCAGCCTTTGTCTTTAACGCCTAAAGAGTACGGGATTTTAGAGCTTTTCCTGCGCAACCATCATCGCGTGTTCAACTGCGGCATGATTATCGAACACCTCTGGTCCTATGAAGAAGCTCCGGGTGAAGATGCAGTCCGGACCCACATCAAGGGGCTACGCCATAAATTAAAAAAGGCTGGAGTGCCCACCGATCCGATTGAGACAGTCTACGGTATTGGCTATCGTTTGAAACCGGTAGAGTCTACAACTGCCGAAACGGATAAGGCCGCGCAACAAACGCTAGTGGCGGTGGCAGAGGTCTGGAACCGATTCCAAAAAAGGGTTTCTGAGCAGATAGCAGTGCTAGATCAAGCGGCAACCGCCCTCTCCCAAAAAACGCTTGTGGAGGAACTGCAGCAACAAGCCATACGGGAAGCCCACACCTTAGCAGGGGCTTTAGGAACTTTTGGCTTTATGGAAGGCTCTCAGAGGGCACGAGAAATCGAACATCTCTTACAGGCAGAACAGTCGCCAAAAGCTAGACATCTCCACCAATTGCTAAACGCCCTACGGCAGGAAATTGGTCATGGGATGGCAACCTCTCGTCCACCCGCCTAAATCGAAGCGTTCCTCCGTGTGTAACGGTGTTTAACGCCTACCGGAAAATACTCCGGATCTCCCGTGGCGGTGAGCACCACCTGTGGCTTCTGATATTCAGACGGAACATAGTTGGCAAACTCACTATTCAGCCTGAGCAACTGGGATTGTATGGACTCAGCAATAGCATGTTGTTTCTGTTCGCTGGCTTCAACGCTTGGTGCCAGTTCCACCACTACCCCTAGAAATCGGTTCTGGTCTGCATCTTCCTGGACTTGGAGCACGAACTTCCCAGTCACCCAATCTCGAATCAGAGGCTGCTCCAAGCCAACCGTGACATTCTCTGGATAGATATTCGCTCCAAAATAGGAAACGGTGAAGTCGGACCGACCAAAAACATAGACAAAAGGCAAGGGATAGGATCTGCTGCCTGCCTGTAAGGCTTCCAAAGGGTTAAACCCCCATGACGCTAAGAACTGAAGCATAGATTCATAGGGGAGCAAGCCTCCCGTATCGGCAATGTGATAGCGCACTAAAGGAATTCCGTTGTCCCCTGAAAATAAGAGGGTGCCGCCCTGAGTTTCAAAGAAGCGGCTGAACGGGTCGTACTGAACCAGCGTCGGCAAGCGGGATTCGCCAAAGAGACTGCGGGCGGCCTCAGGATGGTTTGCTAAGAAACGACGGATAGTAATACTCAAAGGGGTTTCATTTCCTAAAACTCCCGCATCGGCAGTGCCATACAGGGAGGCAAAGTCATAGCAGGGATGCTCGGACCCCATGCGTTCCCCGACGAGCGTGCGCCATTCTTCACTGAAGACTTCTCCCGCTAAGACCAGCTTGATGGCATACTGCGACCAGTTGATTCCTTGGCTGATACCCCGATCCAGGGTGTCCTTGAGAAACGGTGGATAGCCGAGCAGCACTACTTGTTCAAAGGCAGGGCCTAGTTCCTGCACCACCCGAAAAATTTCCTGTTGGTTGTTGCCAGGGGTGACGACGGTAATCGGATAGCCTTTGCTGGCCAGCCAGCGGCAGCAGTTGGTCGTAAACATGCCGCCTACCCAAGTCCCCAAGCTGAAGCAGATTACGGCCAAGGTGCGCCGGTTATCCGCTCCAAAGCTATCTCGAAATATCTGCTCAAACCGAGTAGCGATATGAAGTTCGTCGGTCAAAAAACGGGGCCAAAACGTAGGATTGCCCGTAGAGCCTGAGGAGACCGCAATCATGTCACACTGGCCCAGTTCACCGTTACGACAGAGGTCGGTGAGTGGGTGACGCAGTATATAGTTCTTCTTGGTGACCAAAGGCAGCTTCTGGAAGTCTTCAAAAGTCTGAATCGAGGCAGGGTCTAAGCGGTGCTCTTTGAGGAAGGTCTGATAGGCCGGAACCGTGGTGGAAACGGAGTGAAAAAGATTGACCACAGAAGACTCGGCACTTTTTGCTCCAAGGGGGGAAAGTTGATCCTCCAGCGGTGTGGACAAAAAACTTTGGAGGGCGCTAAGGGCTTGAGTCTTCCGTTCTTCGAGCATGTCTTTAGTCTCCTGCACAATATTCAGTTCTATTTTGAACGTTTACACAATTTGGCTGAGTTATAGCCATCATGTAAAAGTCGCCGGAGTGAAGGAAATGGAAGACCGACCGATCACCATCTTATTGGTTGAAGATAATCCCAGAGATGTCCGTCTACTAAGGGAACTGCTGAAGGAGGTTTCTGATACTCAGTTCCTATTGACCTCCGTGGAACGGTTGGATCGGGCGCTGGCCTATTTAGCCAAAAAACAGGTGGATGTTATTCTATTAGACCTTTCTTTGCCAGATAGTCAGGGGTTGGCAACCTTTACCAAAATCCATGATCATGCCAGCGCAACACCCATCGTCGTGCTGACAGGGCTAGACCATGAAGCCCTAACCCATCAGGTGATGCAGGCAGGGGCACAGGACTATCTGGTGAAGGGTCAAGTGCATGGCGCTCTGTTGATGCGTTCTATGCGCTATGCCATCGAACGCAAACGGACGGAGGAAGACTTGCGCAGAGCTAAGGATGAATTGGAATTGAGAGTTGCAGAGCGCACCGCCGAGTTGATTAGTATCAATAGCCAGCTGCAGCTAGAACTAGAAGAGCGAAAGCAGATTGAAGAATCCCTGAGAATTTCACAAGCCCGTTTTGCAGGAATTCTCGAAATTGCAGACGATGCCATTATTTCCGTTGATACCCACCAGCGGATCACGCTGTTTAATCAAGGGGCCGAAAAGATTTTTGGCTATGCCACGCAAGAAGTTCTAGGTCAGCCCCTAGACTTGCTGCTGCCAGATCGGGTCACCAAGGCCCATCATCAGCACGTCGTTGACTTTACTCAGACTTCTGGAAAAGCCCGGAAAATGGGAGACCGACAGGAAATTTTTGGCCGTCGCAAGGACGGAGCTGAATTTCCGGCAGAAGCCTCGATTTCCAGGTTGAACGTAGGCGGGGAAGAGGTTTTTACCACAATTCTGCGAGACATCAGCGATCGCCAACAGGCGGAGAAAGCGCTAGAGCAGCTCAGTCGTCAGAATGAACTGATTTTGAATTCTGTGGGGGAAGGGCTCTGTGGGGTGGACCTACGGGGAAAAACTAGCTTTATTAACCCAGTCGCCGCCAAGCTCTTAGGATATTCCGTTGAGGAGCTTCTTGGGCAGTCTATCGAAGTTCTGCTCCCCCTCCATAAAGCAGACGGAACGACCTATGCCCTGGAGGCATCTCCTCTTTATGCCGCTCTTCGGAAAGGCCTGGTTCATCAGGGCATGGATGAAATATTCCAGCGCAAAAATGGTTCGATCTTCCCGGTTGAATACATTTGCACACCGATCCGGGAACAGGGAGCAATTGTCGGAGTGGTCATTGCTTTTAAAGACATTACCGAACGCCAGATGGTAGAGCGGATGAAAGACGAGTTCGTTTCGGTGGTCAGTCACGAACTGCGAACTCCCCTGACTTCCATTCATGGGGCCCTTAGAATGTTGTCCAGTGGTTTGCTGGATAACCAACCAGCAAAAGGAAAGCGCCTATTAGACATCGCTGTAGATAGTACGGACCGTTTGGTGCGTTTGACCAATGACATTTTGGATGTGCAGCGCATTGAGTCGGGCAAAGTAACGATGAAAAAAAAGGTATGCTATGTGGCGGACCTGATCACACAAGCCATCGATGTTATGCAAGCTATGGCCGATAAAGCAGGGGTTACCTTAGCCATGGGTTCTGTATCTGCTTGCCTATGGGTAGACTCGGACCGCATTATGCAAACTTTGACCAATTTACTCAGTAACGCGATTAAGTTTTCTCCGCCAGGGGCTACGGTTTGGCTAAAGGCTCAAGAACAGGAAAAGTATGTTCTTTTTCAGGTCAAAGACCAAGGCCGGGGCATTCCGTCCGATAAACTCGAATCTATCTTTGAGCGCTTTCAGCAAGTCGATACTTCGGATGCACGCAATCATGAAGGCACGGGCTTAGGTTTGGCTATTTGTCGGAGTATTGTCCAGCAGCACGACGGTCAGATCTGGGTAGAAAGTGCCCTTGGTGAAGGCAGCACATTCTTTTTCACCCTCCCCCTCTATCAACCTGAGGCCCGCCATGAAGCGCATTCTGATAATTGACAACGAGCCGTACATCCAAGAAGTGACCCAGATTAGCCTAGAAACGGTAGCCAGTTGGGAGGTCCTCACCGCTGGTTCGGGGAAAGAAGGGTTGGTAGTAGCGGAACGTGAACAGCCAGATGCCATTCTCCTGGATGTCATGATGCCCGATATGGATGGCCCAACCACCTTTCAGCAGCTCCAGAATAATCCTATGACCTGTCGGATCCCCGTAATTCTATTAACGGCTAAGGTGCAGGATTCCGACCGCCGACGCTACAAAGAAATGGGGATGACGGCCACCATCGCAAAACCTTTTGATCCGCTGCAACTCGCTAGCCAGATTACAGAAGCCTTGGGCTGGTGAGGGGTGAGGAACCTCTCCCCCTGCCCCCTCTCCGCGCGCAGAGAGGGGAAGAATGAAGTGGATATTTATCGAATCTGGTTCCAGTTCCCCTCTCCGTTTACGGAGAGGGGCTAGGGGAGAGGTTGGTCGTTCCTCACAAGTTCTTCAAATTGTTTGTTTACTCTCAAAGTAGAGTTCATCAGTTCTATACGGAGTTGGTGGCTCTTCCGTACTCCTAAGGAGGTAAATCCTCATGTCATTAACTCGTTGGCAACCATTTCATGAATTAGATAATTTACGGAATCAAATGAACCATTTGGTCGAGGAAGTTATGCGCGGTGAACGCGAAATCCCATTTTTCCCAAAAGGAGAGGTTACCTGGTCACCCGCTGTTGAACTGAAAGAAACAGAAACAGAAATTATTCTGAGGGCCCAAATTCCTGGAATTGATGCTAAGGACCTCAATGTCGAAGTTAGTGAAGAATCTGTTTCGATTACCGGTGAGCATCGAGAAGAGAAAAAAGTAGATGAAAAAGGGTTGTTCCGCTCTGAGTTTCGTTATGGGAGGTTCGAACGCCTAGTTCCACTGCCTAGCGGTGTTAAGAATGATCAGGTTAAGTCTGAATTCAAGAATGGTCTCTTGACTTTGACTATGCCAAAACTTCCAAAAGCTGATCGGAAAGTAGTGAAAGTCGATCTAGCAGAAGAAGCTCGGAAAATAGCGACTGAAACGCGTCAGTATCAAGAACATCTACAAGACACCATGACGAGCCGTTTGACGGAAGAACAGGGTACTCCCCAAGCGACTGAAATCCAGGGAGAAGCTAAAGGATTAGCCACAGAACAGCGTCAGCAAGAAGAGGGCTTAGAGAAGAATCTGCTGGAGCGTTCGGACGAAAATTTGGCTAGTACTTCTTCTTAGAATAACGATTCCCTGCCCTCAATGATTAAGGGCAGGGACCATTCATCTTATTAAGTTAAAAAATTCGAGGATTTACTATGCTGCCAAAGTATGACCCTATAATAGTTAGATTTCCTCTCGGGAAATATCTTCAGCAATTATTGTTTGATGCAGGTTCTAAAATATGGGACCCTATAGAGTTTTGGTTTAGCTATAGAGTTGAACTATTAGAGCGTTGTTTTGCTCTGAATGCGAAGGAAAATGTTAGATAGCCTCTAAGGGGGCCTTTATGGAGACTATCAGAAAAATTACGCATGATCTGGCCATTGCCGGTCAAATTGGGCCAGAACAGTTGAAGCAGATTGCCCAAGAGGGCTTTAAATCTGTACTCAACCTGCAGACTCCAGATGAACTAGGCTTCCTGATCAATGAACAGCAGCAGGTTGAAGATTTGGGCTTGTATTATGTTCATATGCCTATTGCTCTTGACGCTATTAACCACAATGACCTTACGACTCAAGTTCTCCAGCAAATGGCTGAACTGGCCAAACCCATTTTGGTGCATTGCAGCAGTGACGTGCGGGCCGCTGCTATGGTCTTGATGTATATTGCTACGCGGCAGGGAGTGCCTTTAGATCAGGCTTTGCAACAAGCAGAAAAATTAGGTTTATTTAAGAAGGTTAGTCACGTCTCATCTTAATGTTTTCCCCTCACAAGTTCCTCAAATTCCCCGTCTAACCTAGAACATAGAATTGGAGGCCGTTATGTTTCAAAAGATTCTGGTTGCTGTAGACAACTCCGGTGCGGGTGAGTATGTCTTTCGTAAGGCTTTGGAAGTAGCGAAGGCAACAGGGGCTAGTCTCATGCTTTTGCACGTTCTGTCCTCTGATGAAGAAGGCTATCCAGCGGTGCCTGGATATGACTTTGGGATGGGGGCACAGGATGACGTGATGAAGCTCTACTTGCAGCAATGGCATGAGTTCAGAGAGCAGGGGCTTGAACTGCTACGAGCACGTATTTATGAAGCGGTTGCAGCGGGGGTGACTGCGGAATCCCATCAAGTGCCTGGGGATGCAGGTAAGGCTATTTGCGAAGAGGCTCGTCTTTGGGGTGCAGACTTAATTGTGATCGGTCGTCGAGGCCGCTCTGGGCTCAGTGAATTTCTCTTAGGTAGTGCCAGCAACTATGTCCTGCACCATGCTCCTTGTTCGGTTCTAACGGTGCAGCCGCTTGTCAGTGTTCCTGATGAAGCTGTTCAAACAGAACAGATGATGTCTATTTGAGGTGGATAAGATGGCTGCACAATTCCGAAATCGGGCTGAAGCAGGTCATTTGTTAGCCCAAAAACTTATAGCCTATGCCTATCGTCCAGATGTATTGGTACTCGGTCTTCCTCGGGGCGGAGTGCCTGTCGCTTTTGAAGTCGCTAAAGCACTGCAGGTGCCGCTGGATATCTGGCTCGTTCGAAAATTGGGGGTGCCGACACAAAAAGAGCTTGCGATGGGGGCGATAGCGACGGGAGGGGTCCGTGTCCTTAATCAAGAAGTGGTGAATTGGTTGGGCATTTCGGATGAGGTGATTGATAAAGTCGCCGCCCAAGAACAACAGGAACTAGAGCGCCGCAACCAAGTGTATCGAGGAAACAGACCTGCTCCTGATGTACGCAATCGTACGATCATTCTTGTGGATGATGGACTTGCCACAGGCTCAACCATGCATGCGGCTATTNCTTCCATACGGCAGCAACAACCAGACCGTATCATAGTGGCGGTTCCCGTTGCTCCTCCCTCGGTTTATAAAGACTTCAAGCATGAAGCAGACGAGATTGTTTGTCTGCAAACTCCTGAGTTGTTTCATGCTATCGGTGTTTGGTATGTAGACTTTTCCCAAACCACCGATCAAGAAGTGCGAGACCTGCTAGAGCAGCCTAGCCAAGGAGTTCCGTCTCCAGGGAGACCGGGCGTTCATTAAGAAGCAGCAATCTGACTAACCTCTGCGGGCGTTAAATAAGCTTGGAGGACTTGACCGTCGAGGAACCAGATAATACGACGACTCCGACGGGCTATATCTGGTTCATGAGTCACCATAACCACGGTCATTCCCCCCTCATTCAGCTCTGAAAAAATGTTCATAACCTCCTGAGAGGTGCGTGAATCTAAAGCTCCTGTCGGTTCATCAGCCAACAATAAAACGGGCCGATTGACGATAGCACGGGCAATAGCAACCCGTTGCTGTTGGCCTCCAGAGAGCTGATTGGGTTTGTTCTGTGCCCGATTTCCTAACCCCATATGTTCTAAAGCTTCCATCGCTTTTTGGTAGCGTTCTTTCCCGGAGACTCCCGCATAAATCATCGGAAGCATGACATTTTCAAGCGCCGTGAGCTGAGACAGCAGATGAAATTGCTGGAAAACAAAACCAATTTTCAGATTGCGGACATGAGCTAACTCTTGATCTCCCAACTGGGCTACATCTACCCCATCTAGGGCATAGTGTCCGGAAGTAGGCCGGTCCAGGCAACCAATGATATTCATCACGGTAGACTTACCTGACCCAGAAGGTCCCATGATTGCGCAGTATTCCCCACGTTCTATGGTTAAATTGACATCGGCAAGAGCTTTTACCTCCGTATCTCCAGAACCATAGAGCTTGGAAATATGTTCCAGGAGAATAATCGCAGGAGGTGCTTGAGCCATTCCTCCATGATTATTTAAAACCTCTGAGTTCTTGTTGCTTTCCATCCCTTAGTTACCCCTCAAAGCAACAATCGGATCTAACTTTGCCGCTTGGCGTGCAGGAAACACGCCAAAGAATAGACCAATACCACAGGAAACGCTCAAGGAAATCAGAATAGCAAGGGGGGAAATCGTTGCTTTGAGAGGACTGAGAAGGGCAATCAGGAGTGTTCCACCACTACCAATCAAGGTACCAATCAATCCTCCTACGACTGATAGAATGACAGCCTCAATCATGAACTGAATCAAAATATCTTGCTGAGAAGCTCCTATTGCTTTGCGCAACCCAATCTCATGGGTACGCTCCGTTACAGAAACCAGCATGATATTCATAATACCGATGCCTCCGACTAAGAGGGAAATTCCAGCAATTGCCCCTAACATGATTGTGAGTCCCCCCGTGATGTTACCAATTATGTCTAGAACATCTTTTTGGGTTTGGACATTAAAGTCATCTTCGACCGTGATTTTGTGCCTGAGCCGTAGCAAATTGGTAATCTGGAATTGAGCCGCTCGAATACTCGATTCATTTTTTGCAGAGGCTGCAATAAAAGTTAGTTCAATGCCATAGGGAGAAGTTCGACCAACAATCCGACTGGCCATAGTACTGAGGGGAATATAAGCCACATCATCTTGGTTATTTCCTAAGAAAGAACCTTTGGATTGCATCACCCCAATCACTAAAAAACTCACATTTTTGATCCGAATCTGTTGTCCAATTGGGTTTTGATTCCGAAATAGCTTCTGAGCCAGTTCTGAACCCAGGGCGACGACTCGGTCATCTCTTTTAATATCNTCGTCTGATAAAAAACGACCTNTAGCGACATCGAAGCTGCGAACGGATAGGAAACTGGGAGTCGCGCCCACTAATCCTGTATTGAGGCTTTTATTTCGATAGACCACCAATTCTCGGGCATTGATCTGAGGAGCAACGGACGTGATAGAAGGTACTTCCACGGCGATCGCTTCGGCATCATCCAAGACCAGTGTTTTGGGTAGATTGGTCGTATGTCTTCGAGAACTCTGGGTACCGGCAGTGATAAATAAAACATTGGGCCCTAAAGATTCAAACTGCTCAGCGGCCAATCTTTGAGCCCCTTCTCCAATTCCAATCATGGCAATGACAGAGGCAATACCGATAATGATGCCCAACATGGTGAGACTACTGCGTAGCTTATTGGCTATCAGCGTAGTCGAGGCCATCTTGATGCTTTCTAGAATATCCATCTACTTCGTCTTTATTTGTTTATGGCTTGTTTTCTAACTCTTTAGGCAGATCCACAAATATGCGCTCACCCGGCTTTACCCCTTTCAGAATCTGTGTTTGATTGCCAATACTGGAACCAAGGGTGACGGGTCGGAACTGGGCCTTCCCGTTTTTGTCAGGAACCAGGAGCCCGGTTTGGCCTTGCTGCGTAACTACCGAAACAGTAGGAATAACTAAGGCATGGTTCAGCTGTTTACCGAGGACCGTAGCATCCACATTCATGCGTGAGCGCAGCAGTTCACGACCTGTTTTAATCGCAACGCGCACTTCAAATGAGGTGACATCTTGCTGCACTACCGCTTCTGGGGCAATGAGCCGGACCTGTCCAAGGAATGTTTTGTCCGGATAGGCATCCGCCACAATCTCTACGGACTGGCCGAGTTTGATTTGGCTAAGGTCGACTTCAGGGACTTTGGCTAAGACTTCAAGACCGTTAGCTAGGGCGACGATAGACGTCGAAGTTGCCGAAGAAGTGCTGGAAGCCGTTGTTGTCGGGGTGACAAAAGCTCCGACCGCGGCATATTTCTGAGTCACCACCCCAGAGAAAGGAGCCCGCACTAAGGTATCTTCCTCCTGAACTTCGATAGCTTGTAATCTGCCTTTTGCTTCAGCAACAGCGGCTGCAGCCTGGGCAATCTGTTCTGGACGGGTGCCTTTGCGTAACAGTTGCAAGCGTTGCTGTGCATCTTGGCGGTTGGCCTGGGTCCGCTCTAAGTTCGCGCTAGCAGACCGCTCTTCGTTGAGGACCGCATCTAATTGATCCCGAGAAATGGCACCTTCCGAAGCCAGTGCTTGGTTTCGGACAACCCGTGCATGGGCTAAATTCAAACGAGTTTGAGCATCTGCTACTTGCGCTTGATTTTGAACTACATTCGCTTGCGCTTGAGCGATTTCCTCAGGCCGATTCCCTGCTTGCAGCTCTTTTAAGCGTGCCTGGGTCTGGGCTAGATACGCCTTCGCCTGCACCCGTTGCGCCTGAATATCCCTGCTCTCCATGCGTGCGATCACTTGTCCCGACTTCACCGTATCCCCTTGCTCCACATACAATTGGGCGATGCGACCTGCTGCTTTGGGACTGAGGTTCACGGTTTGAATGGGGACCACCGTTCCACTTTCTGTAATCCGAACTGTTAAGTTCTTTTCCTGAACCGGAACCGTTAGGGCATTGATATCTAGAGGAGCGGTGGTCTTGAGAACAGCTAAGTAAATGGCTAGCGCCATTCCTGACAGCCCAACCACTATCAATGCAATCAACCAGAAAGTTGATTTACTGATCTTACCCACAAGAGGAAGTTGCATAGGAGGAGCAGCCCTAAAACCAGAAAAATCTACACCTAGAGAGATTTCTGCTCGTTTAAGTTCAGACTAGATCTTAAACATGAAGAACTTGTGAGGAAGGCTGCCGAGGCTCTTGCTGGCAAACAATGCTGTCGCTCCATTTGGGTCGGATCGCCTCAACCACCGTCATATTCAAGGTTACTTGCTGTACTTGCGGGCTTTGGCTTGTTTCACCGGGAGGACATTGCCTTGACCCAGGTGCTCTACTTGGTTCACTTGCAATGCAATTAGTTCATTGGCACGGAAGGCCGTACTGATTCCCAGGGTGAACAGACATAGTTCTCTTGGGCGGTCCCGCAGGAATTTTTTGATACGTTTGATGGCCGTCCTTTCGCGGATGGGTTCAACCCGGATCGTCGAACCCTTGAGTGGATAATTGGGATTTCCCCCTTTTTTGCAAGGTATGGAGAAAAAACCTAAATTCATTAACTTCTAGAAATCATGGGTTTAATACTTAATA